>ERZ773021.70-NODE-70-length-93251-cov-48.9768_pt1 | contig 93251 bp, 82 predicted proteins | sample MGYA00511668_ERZ773021 | MGnify/ENA primary metagenome ERZ773021 (study PRJEB29015, sample SAMEA2737961) | human oral metagenome | biome: human oral; feature: human-associated habitat; material: dental | place: China | collected 2032 ...
AGTTTCCAGCGTAAAGGATTTGTGGAGCTTTGCGTTCTTCTTTTGTTTGCAAGTTAGCAAAGTGGTGGTTCAAGAAGTCGATGGCTGCTTTGGCACCAAGGTAAGATCCACCGATACCGATCACAACCAAGACATCGCTGTCTGATTTGATTTGCTCTGCAGCTTTCAAGATGCGGTCAAATTCTTCGCGGTCATAATTTTCAGGAAGGTCCAACCAACCCAAAAAGTCGCTTCCAGCACCAGTTCCTTTACGGATCAATTCGTCTGCAGCTGTTACTTGTGATTGCATGTATTCCACTTCATGTGGGGCAACAAATTTGTCCAAAACTTTTGAATAATCAAATTTAATATGTGACATGATATTCCTCCAATTTCTTTTCTTTAATATGATAACGCTTTACGACTTTTTTAGCAAGCAAAACCTCATTTTAAAACGCTTCCAATTTATTTTTTTACAAGTTAGCAAAAGCTAATAGGCACTTCAAGGCAATCGTTTGCGTAAATGCCTGAATTTCTCCTGCTCCGCTTAGAATTCCTATTCATAGAAAAAGCCTAGGATTCTCTCCTAGACCAGAACATTTCTTGTATATTTTCTCATCTGAAAAATTCACAAATAAGGATTTCTAATCAGAACCTAGTTCTCGCTTAGCTCGAACTGCATCAATGTACCTAAGTTCATCTGTGCCTTGCAGGCTTGACTCATTAAGAGCAATAGAAAAGAGCACACAGTTTACATCGCTTAGGGCTGCTGGATTCCTCCCCTGACCCGCTTCACGCAAAACTGTTGCTCCATGAATAGTATATCATATTTTTTTACTTTTGGCGACGATTTCTGAAAAAATCTTGCATGATTTGAGCACACTCTTCTTGGAGGACACCTGTCTCCACCTCTACACGGTGGTTAAGTCGCTCATCTGTCAAAATATCGTAAAGGCTTCCAGCTGCTCCAAACTTTTGATTTGATGCTCCGTAGACAACATGAGGTATACGTGCTAGGCCGATTGCTCCGCTACACATGACACAGGGTTCAATGGTCACAAAAAGCGTTGTATCCAGCAAGCGCCAGCTATTCTCATGCTGATTCGCCTCTTCTATTGCCATAATTTCCGCATGCATAACCGCCCGCTGCAACTCCTCACGTGCATTATGCCCACGACCAATAATCTGACCGTCTTTTACGACGACACAACCGATAGGAATCTCGTCATTTTCTAAAGCAATTTTGGCCTCTTTCAAAGCCTCCTGCATAAAATATTCTTTTTCTTCTTGACTATAGTTCATAGATTTTCTGTTATCTTTCAAATTCTCTTCTGCTCTATTATAATGTTTAGAGCCAAAAAAAGCCACCAAGAATCTTGGCGACTTTTTAGGAGATTATGAAAAATTTTAGGATAGGTATATCATAAACTCCCTTACTTAAAGAAAACTTAAAGTTTTTTAGAAATTCCGATTGGATCGATTATAGCCGTAGCGCTCCATAAAATCTTCACGGAATTCTAACAAGTTATCATCCATAATAGCTTGGCGAACTTTCTTCATAAGGTTTACCAAGAAGTAAAGATTGTGGTAACTGGTCAAGCGAAGACCAAAGGTTTCGTCAGCCTTGAGCAGATGGCGGATATAGGCCCGCGTGTAATTGGTACAAGTGTAGCAATCACAGTTATGATCCAATGGCGTGAAATCTTCTTCAAACTGGGCATTTTTGACGACTAATCGTCCTTCGCTAGTCATACAGGTACCATTTCGGGCAATGCGAGTCGGCAAAACACAGTCAAACATATCCACACCACGGATAACACCATCAATCAAGCTATCTGGCGCTCCCACTCCCATGAGATAACGAGGCTTATTTTCAGGCAACATAGGTGTTGTGAAGTCCAGCACCGCATTCATCTCTTCGTGAGACTCACCAACAGCCAGTCCTCCGATAGAGTAGCCTGGGAAATCCATGCTGACCAAGTCTTGAGCAGACTGGCGACGCAAATCTTCAAAGCCAGCCCCCTGAACAATACCAAAGAGACCTTGGTCGTGCGGACGGCTGTGGGCCTTGAGTCCACGCTCTGCCCAACGGCTGGTCCGCTCAATGGACTTTTTGACATAGTCATAAGGCTGGTAGAACTGCGGGCATTCATCAAAGGACATCATAATGTCACTGCCCAGATTGTTCTGGATAGAGATAGCCTTTTCTGGCGATAGGAACATCTTGGAACCGTTGAGGTGGTTCTTGAAGGTTACCCCTTCTTCTGTGATATTGCGGCTATCAGCTAGAGAATAGACCTGGAAACCGCCACTATCGGTCAAAATAGGCTGGTCCCAGTTCATGAACTTGTGTAAGCCACCTGCACGTGCAATCAGCTCATCGCCTGGACGTAACCAGAGATGGTAAGTATTGGCCAAGATAATACCCGACCCCATTTGCTTGAGTTCCTCTGGTGACTGGGTCTTGACTGTCGCCTGAGTGCCGACCGGCATAAACATAGGCGTTGGGAAGGTCCCGTGAGGTGTGATAATCTCTCCCAGGCGGGCACCTGTGTGTTTTTCTTTTTTGATCAATCGATATTGAATCGGTGAATCTGACATTTTTACCTCCGATGCTGGGAAAGACAGTCCCAGATCTTATTTTTTGTGGAAAATTCCACAAGATACTGTATGATTTTATCAAAAAAAGCCCCGTCTGTCACGGGGTATGATATAATAGATAGCACTACTGGAGGTTTTTATGAATTTACATCAACTAAGGGCTGAAGCCCGTCTCCTACAGAGAAAAATACCAGGACTCCTACTTCTCTTTTTCATCCCGATTATGATCTTGTTGCTGAGCAATTTTTTGGGTGATTCACAAGAGGATTTGATGGAGTATTTCGCGTCAGTTGATCTAAAACAGGCTTTCTATCTTGAAGTTAGTCGCGGTCTTTTCTCTCAAGTTATCAATTTCGTCATCTCTCTTTTTATCATTTCAGCGTCCTATGCTTTAATTGATTTGTTGCGCAGACAAACTGAACAGTTGAAGTTTTCGGACTCTCTGCGTGCTTTTTCCAATCAAATTTTTACTCCCCTTGTACTTACTTTGTTTTGCAAGCGTCTGATTTTGTTTTGTTGGAGTATTTTACTTTGGGTTGGCTCTGTCATTTCTATATTTACGAGCTACCGCATCCTCTATATCTACAATCAAGCTCCTAATAATCAACTGTCTGATCAAGCTATTCAGCAGATTAGCAACTACTCGCCTTCTCTGTTTCTGGGCTTGCTTCTCGTTACTCTAGGCTTGATTATCTCCCTTCCTCAGCGTTATGCTTATTCGCAAGCTGAGTTTATTCTTTACGATCAACTTAAAGAAGGAACTTACCAAGGTCCGCTTCAAGTCCTTCGTCAAAGCCGGCTTATGATGAAAGGATACAAAGACAAACGCTTTATGCTGGATGTGAGCTTTATCGGCTGGCAGATTTTAATGTTTCTGACCCTTGGTCTTGCTGGAATCTATGTTATTCCATATATCCATACCAGCTCCGTCCTCTTTTATGAGCAATTAAAAGCCCTGAAAAAATAAAAGCGCCTCTGCTTGAGTGTACTGACCCCAACAAGTTAGACAGAAGATCTAACCAATTGGGGATAGTTCATAAGGCAGAAGTGCTTTTTGTTTGTACACTATTTTAAGCCAGCTCGACTTTAAAGACTAGTGGCAGATTAGTCTCAACTTCAGACAAGAATATCCGTAAACCTTGAGAAATTTGCTCCCATTTCAATGCTTTTTCATAGCCCAACAAGGAGACACTTTTTATAATACCGTGAAAACGAGAGACAGGATTTTCCCTTTCATCTGCCAAAGCTTCTACTGTCAGCCATTGATCCGTAGTGGGCTCCATTGCAAATACATAAACAGAGCCACCCTTGGCTGTAAAGCGGAAATCTTGATGAGTATAGGTTACGATATCACCATCAGAAAATGGTCCACTAGCCGGCTGCGTCGGTCCTTCTCCAAATTGTCTCCAAGCATAGGAGTCATATATCGCTGGGCCATTCACCTCCAGCCAAGCTCCTATTTCCTTTAAGATAGCCTGATCTCTCTCAGGAATCGAACCGTCTCCTTTAGGTCCGATATTGAGTAGGAGATTCCCATTTTTAGATACCACATCGATCAAGGTTTGGATGATTTCTTTAGCAGATTTATAGTCCAGCTGCTCTGTGTAGCCCCAGGAATTGCGTGCGATGGCTGTATCTGTCTGCCAAGTGAACGGCTGTATCTCCGCAAAACCACCGCGTTCCATCTCGACAATCCCAGAGCCAAAAGCCAGGGCATCGTGCTTGTAGCAAATACTAGCCGGCTTACCGGTCGCAACTCCCAAATTATAATAATAGGCCGCAAAAAGTTTCAAATATTCTTTAAAGGCTGTATGTTGAATCCACCAGTCAAAGTACAAAATCTCTGGCTGATAGTCTCGGACAAGCTCACAGGTCCGCAAGAGCCAATCATCTAAAAATTCTTGATCAGGATAGGGCTGACCAAATAAATCATGGTGATCTGGCTCTGGCATGGCTGGCCAATATAGTTCATCTCGGCTGACTTCCTTAGCAATGTCACTATCGAATTCTTTCCCATGTGAAAAGAAAAAATGATGCTCAGCCCGATGGGAAGAAGTACAGAATTGAAGATGGGCTTGATCTGCCGCCTGCTTTAACTCCTGTAAGATATCCCGCTTTGGCCCCATTTCCAAACTATTAAAAGGCGAGAGCTGACTTTCATAAAGCTGGAAACCGTCATGGTGCTCAGCTACTGGAAAGATGTAGCGCGCCCCAGCCGTTTTAAAAATCTGTACCCACTTCTCCGCCTGAAATTTTTCGGCAGTAAATAGAGGAATGAAATCCTTATAACCAAAATCCTTGTGGGACCCATAGGTTTTGACGTGATGTTCAAACTCGGCAGTACCTTGGATGTACATATTTCGAGAATACCACTCACTCCCAAAAGCCGGTAGACTATAAAGCCCCCAATGGATAAAAATCCCAAACTTAGCTCCTTTGAACCAGTTGGGCACCTGATAGGTCGCAAGAGAATCCCAGTCTGGATAGAAAGGCCCTTGATTGGCAACTTTTTTGATTTCTTCTAAGCTAATTTTCATTACTACTGCCTCATTAGTTTATTTTAAAACGCTTTCTTTTATTCTACCAGTTTTTGAAGAAGAAAGAGGTCTTTTACAAAAAATAATCCAAAACAACCCTGTGAGAAAACTTTCCGCTAAAATAAAGAAAAAGGAACAGCAATCAATCCTGTCCCCTGTTGTTATATTGTCAGCATGATGAGTATTTCGGAAACCACTCGCACCACGATTCTCATCATTCAATACATCAATTCGATACGCGATAGTAGGGATGTTGAGATGCGTAAGTGAAATCTTGCCCAACTAAAATGCGTTCTTTAGGATTTTCATTTCCAGTATCATAAAGGCGAGCTCCTTTAGGAATGGCTGTGAAGGAGGCAATGTGATGTCCAGCTTTATTGGCTAGAATAGCTGTGTATTTGCCTTCAAAAATTTGACCATTCACTAAAGTATAGTCGCTTGACTCATTTCCTCTATAAGTATGGGACAGCAAGCCATTTGCATCAAAGACTAATTGGTTGCCTAAATCGTCTTGCCAAGTACCAGCAATACTAGAGTAATCACCGTTTGCAAGTGTTTGAATATCCATTCCTGCTATCTTTGTTTCAGAATCCTCCTGAATCTTTGAGCTTGAAGTAGCTTCTTTCTCCTCAGAAGAAGCTATATTTGCACTTGAATTTGTTGCCTTTACTTCGTCTTTCGATTCGGAAGAGTCTGTTAAAGAGCTTTTGCTTTCTGACTTGCCTTTTGATACCGACTGGCTAACTTTGCTAGAGCTAGCTATCTCGGACTTTTGTTGATTTCCGCAGGCACCTATAAAAACAAGTGTTCCCATTGCGAAAGTAGCAATCATGATCCATCGGATATTTTTCATAACAGCCTCCTTTTGTAATATAAGAAATATTTTGTAATATAATTGTAATCTATTGAAATAATTTTGTCAATATTTTATTTAATTTTTTCTCAAAAATTTATCTGCAATTTATGAAATACCTTTTTAATACAAAAAAACAGGAGCTTCTCCTCCTGTGTTTCGTTTCAAATTTTCTCTAAATCGTGAACAATCTGCTGAAAAGCTGTCTCAAGCGAATCCTCATCTGTGAAAAAGGCTTCCTCTTCCCAGCCTAAGAAGTCTCGGTCTTTCCACCAGCGCTTCATATCGGCTGGGGTAAATTCTTCTTGCTTCGCTCTAGTCTGATGGCGGCGGACCGTTTCTTCAAAAGTCAAATCATAGTAATATGCTAGAGTCTGAGAACCAAACAAATTCCGCAGTTGCTCTAGCATCTGTCCGTAAATGTCTGTCTCATAAAACCCTTCTACCAGAACCAGCAAATCATGCTCGTAGCCAAAGCGAGCCAGCGTCTCCGTCAGGTCAATAGACAAATTTCCAGGCTCGACTTTTTCCTTGAGCATGTCCCGTCTAACCGTATCCTGCGATATCAGGAGAGTTCCTCGGCCGTAGTGAGTCTGCAATTTTCTGGCCAGACTAGACTTGCCAGAGCCGGAATTTCCACGAATGATAACTAACTTGGCCATCTTATTCGCCCAGAATCAAGCGAGTATGCTCGCGTTTAATGCAGCGGTCCATGACAATGTCGTCCCGACCGGCAGTCCGCAAAATCTGCTCAGCTTCCTCACTCTCCAAGCCCAACTGAGTCCAGAAAACCTTGGCATCAGCCTGCAGAAAATCACGCGCCACATCCGGCAAAAACTCACTGCGGCGGTATACATCGACAATATCCACCGGAAAAGGAATGTCTTTGAGACTGGCATAAACGGTCTCACCAAAAATCTGACTGCCTGCTGCCCGCGGATTAACTGGAATAATGCGATAACCTCGCTCCTGCATTTCCTTTGACACACGGTTGCTGGTCGTTTCTTCACGGTCAGACAGACCAACAACAGCAATCACCTTGCTGTTTTCCAGATAATGCTTGACAATGGCATCACTGGGATTTTGAAAATGATAAGTCATAGGCTTTCTCCTCATTCATAATAAAGCTGGATAGTTTTATAAGTATTTGCGTCTTAACTGAATCTGGGCTAAGTACTGTGTGCAAAAGACAAGCTTCCTTGCATTCATCGAATGCTGTGTCAGCTTTCTATTTTCACTTTGTGTTTCACGCCCTTGATATCTTAAACTGAACACGAGCTAAAACCTTGGAAAATAGATAATCCGTTCTAGGAGCATCGCTCCTTCGTCCGGATTCCTAATTTTCAGTCGGTTTTGACGCTCTTTGTATCTTGATTTACTTCGCCTCGTACCAGGTTTGGCCGGCATTTTCATCAGCCACTAGTGGAACGGCCAGCTCAATCGCGGCTTCCATGGTTTCTTTGACTAGCTGGTGGACGGCTGTTAGCTCGTCATTTGGCACTTCCAGCACGATTTCATCGTGCACCTGCAAAAGCATGCGAGACTTGAAATTCTTCTCTGTCAGAGCTCTGTCCAGATTAATCATAGCGACTTTGAGAATATCCGCGGCCGAGCCTTGGATTGGACTGTTAATAGCTGTGCGCTCCGCAAAATTTCGGATGTTAAAGTTGCGGGAATTGATGTCCGGCAAAGAGCGACGGCGATGGTAAATGGTCTCTACATAACCCTTATCACGCGCTTCGCGGACGATGGTTTCCATATAATTCTTAATCCCTGGGAAGCGCTCAAAATAGGTCTCAATATAGTCCTTGGCAGCCTTACGGGAAATTCCCAGATTATTGGCCAGCCCGAAGTCGGAAATGCCATAGACCACTCCGAAGTTGACAGCCTTGGCATTGCGGCGGTCATTAGGTGTCACATCCTCTGCCTTTTCAATACCAAAGACCCGCATAGCCGTAGCCGTATGAATATCTTCTCCATGCTGAAAGGCAGCAATCAGATGCTCGTCCTGCGAAATGTGAGCCAGCACCCGCAACTCAATCTGGGAATAATCCGAGCTGAGCAGTACGCTGTCTGTCCACTCTGGCACAAAGGCCTTGCGAATAAGGCGCCCTTGCTCCAAACGAACGGGGATGTTCTGCAGGTTCGGGTCAACCGAGGACAGGCGGCCAGTCTGAGTCAAATCCTGAACATAGCGAGTGTGAATCTTACCGTCAGCCGCTATCGCCTCCTGCAGTCCGATGATATAAGTAGACTGGAGCTTGCTGATTTGACGGTATTCTAGAATCTTAGACACAATCGGTGCAATGGGAGCTAGGCGCTCCAGCACGTCAACCGCTGTCGAGTAGCCTGTCTTGGTCTTTTTGGTGTACTCCAGCGGTAAACCCATATCCTCAAAGAGAATGGTTCCCAGCTGTTTCGGTGAGTTAATATTAAACTCCTGACCAGCCAGATCATAAATCTCCTGGGTCAGACTTTCCAGCGTCTTTTCATTTTCTGCCTGCATGCCCTGCAGGGTTTCCCGCTCAACCTTGATTCCTGCAATCTCCATCTTGGCTAGGACAAAGGCCAGCGGCTGCTCCATTTCAAACAACAAATCCAGTTGATCGTGGGAACGAAGTTGCTCTTGCATCGGCTCTTCAGTTTCCAACAGTACCTGAACCTTACGAGCCAGATGCTCAAAGAGCTGCTCTTGCTCTGGCAGAGCACGCTTGGCCCCCTTGCCATAAACCTCATCATCAGTTGGCAGGATTGTTTGGCCGTAGAGGCGAGCAATAGTCGCCAGCTCATTATCCTCGACCGTCGAAAGCAGATACTTGGCTAGGCGCGCATCAAAGGTTGCTGCTGGCAGTTCAATGCCGTAATGACTGAGCAGTACCTTGGCCCGCTTGAGGTCGTAGGTTTTCAGAGCTGTTTTTGTCAAGAACTCCTGAAAGAGAGGCTGCTGCAGTAAATCGCTGGAACCGACATAAATCTGACGGCTATCACCCCAGGCAAGACCGACAATCTCTTCCCTGTGGTAGTTGTCACCCAAAATTTCAAAATAGAAGAATTGCTCTGGTCCCAGCATATCTGCTGTTACCTCAGTCACTTTGGTAAATTCAATTGGTTTGACTTCTACTGGCTCCTGAGTAGTTCCTAGCTGAGCTTTGAGTTGCTTGAAGCCCATCTCGTCGTAGAACTTGCTCAGTGCCTCTACCTGCGGACCCTTATAAACCAAATCATCTAGCCCGATTTCGATCGGAGCCTGAGTATTGATGGTTGCGAGGGTCTTAGATAAGAAGGCCTTGTCCTTGTCATTGATCAGATTTTCCTTCATCTTGGAAGCCTTGAGCTGGTCAATATTTTCATAGAGATTTTCCAAAGAGCCATACTCCAAGAGGAGCTTGAGACCAGTCTTCTCACCAATCTTGGTCACACCGGGGATGTTATCCGACTGATCGCCCATCAGCGCCTTGAGATCGATGAACTGCTCAGGCGTGATACCCATCTTTTCCATGAGGTAGGCAGGGGTAAATTCCTCAAACTCGGCCACGCCTTTCTTGGAAATCTCCACCACGGTATTATCATCCGTCAGCTGAATCAAGTCTTTATCGCCGCTGACAATGGTCACATCGTAAGGAACAGCTGTCTTTTCAGCCATCTTGTCCAAGGTCCCGATGATGTCATCTGCCTCGTATTGGGCTAAATCGTAGAAGTGAATGCCTAAGTGCTGCAGCATTTCTCGGATAAAGGGCAGCTGCTCACGAAATTCATCTGGTGTCTTGGCCCGACCAGCCTTATAGTCGGCGTACATCTCAGTCCGGAAGGTCGTCTTACCAGCATCAAAAGCTACCAGGACATGAGTCGGCTGCACGCGCTCCAAAAGGTGATTGAGCATAAGGTGGAAGCCATAAATGGCATTGGTATGCAGGCCCGATGGACTCTTGAAACGGTCAATTTGATTATAAAGCGCAAAAAAAGCGCGAAAAGCAACGGACGAACCGTCGATTAATAATAACTTATTCTTATTTTCCATAGGTTTATTATAACACGAAAGGCGAACAAAGACAGAAAAGTCGGCGTGGAAAATAGAAAGTAATTTTAACTACTCCTCTGTGTTATAATAATAAAAACTGGAGGTAAAAGATGTTTCCAATCCGTATTACAACTCTTATGACTGAAGAAGTTTATAAAAGATTTTCATGGGCTATTCTCGTGCGACGAAAAGGATTTGTATTATACATAATCATACTGATAATCGGGCTGTTCACCTACGTAATGTTCAGTCCGTTAGAGAAAAAGATAATATCTATCATATTGGCTCCCCCTATTTGCGCCTCTATGTACTATTTTGGCATGAATTATCAGATAAAGAGGGCCTATCAAAAAAATCCTTTATTTCAGAACATGGAGGTCACTCTGATATTTGACAGAGAGTCTTTTGTAGCTCAGAATAAACGTGGAGAATTTCACTATACCTATGATGATATTGTCAAGGTTATTGCGACAAAGCAAGATTTTTATATCTTGATAGGGGAAAATACTGGTTTTGCAATTGAAAAAAAGAACTGCACTCCCGAGGCTCTTGAGTTCTTGTTAGAACTTCACATTGAAAATATGTAAAAGAAAAAGCAGGCTAGACTGACAGTAGATCAGTTCTGGTCTGCTTTTTATCTTGTAAATAATTGCTTGATATCCACCAACTTCTCGATTTTCTGATTGATTTCTGGTCGGTAGTCACAGAAGTTAATGCTCTGGATGCCACTGTTGACTGCGACATCCACATCCAGTGTCCGATCGCCGATATAGTAGGTCTTCTGCTTATCAAGGCCATATTTCTCAAGCAGATAGTCGACACCCTCTGGGTGGGGCTTGCGCTCAAAGCCGTTGGCTGTTGTGATGATTTCTGTAAAATAGTCATGAATTCCCAAGTCTTGCAAGATTTGATGAGCATTGAGTCCCTTGTGAGTATAGACAAACTGGGCAATGCCCTGTTCCTCAGCCCAGGCCAGTATCTCCTCAGCTCCTTCCATCAGATGAACCTGAGCATTCTTCTCCTTTAGGCTTGCTCCACGAAAGGCATTCATCTTGGCAGCATCCAGCCCTTTCTCAGATGCTATTTTTTCCAAGAGCTTCTGGACAGAGTGCTTTAGGATATAGCTGTGGATGCTTTCTCTGTCAAAGTCCAGACCATAGTGAGCATAGGTTTCTTCAATCCCCGCCAAAATAGCATCATAAGAGTCTAGCAAGGTGCCATCCAAATCCCAAATAAAAGCTGTTGTCATGTGATTTTCCTCATTTTTCTGTCAAATAAAACCTTTAAAAATAGCCAGCGGAAGCCATTGTCCAAGAGTGTCCCAGCCCAGACCCCCGGAAGGCCCAAGCCAAAGGTCACACCCAACAAATAGCCTGAGATGATGCGAATCAGCCACATACCAATTGTCGTAGCATAAAAAGGCAGTCTAGCATTGCCCAGTCCCTGCCAGACAGCTGTGTAAATCACGGTTCCCACTGTCATAGGAGTTCCTAATAGGGAGAAGAGGATAACTAACAGACTGGCTGTGATAGCTCCGCTATTATCCGTATAGAGCAAGGTCAGTGGCCGACCAAATGCAAAAATCCCTAGAGCCACGGGTAGCATACAAGCAAAAGATAGCCAGAAGGTCCGCTTGCGAATCAGACTGACCGCTTGCATATCTCCCTCACCAACCGCATGGGCGACCAGCATGACTGTTGCTGTTGCGACCCCAAAGGCAGGCATATAGTTAAACTGAGTCAGAACTTCACCGATAGCATTCCCCGCTACAGCTTCCGTACCGAAGGCGACCACAATGGCGATAATCACTACATCACCCGCCCGCATCATAAGCCGCTCTCCTGCAGCTGGCAGAGACAGGCGCAAGAGCTCTCGATCTAAGCCCCAGCTCCAGTGGATCGCGGACAAATCCAGCTCTCGCCAGAGAATGACTACACCGATCAAACGAGCCAGCACGGTTCCCAGCGCTACACCGACTATACCAAGCTGAAAAACGTAGATCCCTAGGCCGGATAAGAGGGCATTGAGCACATTTGTCAGAAGACTGACATACATGGGAAATCTAGGATTGCGCGTGACCCGCACCAGAGCTCCAAAGCTAGTCATCAAGCCCAGCAGGACAATAGTCCCACCAACCAAGGCTAGATAAAGCCCCCCAGCCTCAGCCACCGCCTTTTCCGTTCCCAGAAGATTCAGCATCTGCCTGCCAAAGAGCAGAGAGATCAGCCCCAACAGAAGGCTCAAAAGCAAGGTCAGCTTGATAGCTTCAGCTGTATGATAAGCTAGATTTTCCTTGTCTCCCTGAGCCAGAGTCTTGGAAATGAGACTAGAAATAGCAGCCCCTAGTGCAATAAAAATTGCCTGGTAAATGGTAATGATGTTGCTGGCCACTGAGACACCAGAGATCGCAATTAGTCCAAGACTAGCTACCAGATAGTTGTCTACCATCCCCATGAGCATTTGCAAAAAGTTCTCCGCCATTGCTGGCAGGGCTATATTCATGATTTTTTTATAAGTCGTCATAAAGAAAATTCTTCCTTTTAAGCATAAGCTACTTCACTTTTCCATAGGACATCTCAAGAAAAAATCAGCCAGATATCTAGCTGATTTTAGGCTTTCTAAGCAAACTTTATAATCCTAAGTAATCCTCGACTGCTGTTTGCATTTGGTCTGCAGCAACCGTCGTTTTGTGGCGAACTGGTGCTGTTTCTAAGCCATCCACAGCTGGTGGAAGGGCTACGCCAGAAAGTTCGTGCAGTTGGTCCAAAGCCTCGAAGTCACTAAGTCCTGTTTGGCCAGTCACAGCCTCAACAGCCACAACTGGGAACTTATAAGGACTAGCGGTAGACGCGATAACAGTCTTGCGCTGATCACCTGTCTCTGCCAAGTATTTTTGATAGACAGCAGACGCAACGGCCGTATGAGGGTCTTCGATGTAGTCAGATGCTTGATAGACCCGCTTGATTTCAGCAGCTGTTTCTTGCTCTGTCGCAAAGTCAGCAGCAAAGATCTCTAAAATCTCAGCGTCAAAGTCCGTCAGTTCATACTGTCCATGCTCATTTAGGGCAGCCATCAGGGCAGCTGTTTTCTCAGCGCTATTACCAGACAGATGGAAAATCAAACGCTCCAAGTTAGAGGAAACCAGAATATCCATGGACGGACTAGACGTCACCTTGAAGCTCCGTTTCTTGTCATAAACCTGAGTCTTGAAGAAGTCTGTCAGGACATTGTTCTCATTCGATGCACAGATTAGCTTGCCAACTGGCAGACCGATTTGCTTGGCATAGTAGGCTGCCAAGATATTACCAAAGTTCCCTGTCGGAACTGTAAAGTTGACCTTGTCTCCTGCTGTGATTTCTCCTGTCTTCACTAGCTGAGCATAAGCGTAGACATAGTAGACAATCTGTGGCACCAAACGGCCGATATTCATGGAGTTGGCTGATGAAAACTGGAGTTTGTGCTCCAAGAGACGAGCTCGTAGGTCTGTGTCATTGAACATATGCTTGACATTGGTCTGGGCATCATCAAAATTGCCATCAATGGCCACCACATGCGTATTGGCACCTGTCTGCGTGGTCATTTGCAGCTCTTGGACCTTGCTGACACCATCCTTAGGATAAAAAACAATAATCTCAGTCCCAGGAACATCCGCAAAGCCTGCCATGGCCGCCTTGCCTGTGTCACCAGAAGTTGCCGTCAAAATGACAATTTTGTTTTCCAAGCCGTGCTTTTTGGCTGCAGTTGTCATCAGGTGAGGCAGGATGGACAAAGCCATGTCCTTAAAGGCAATGGTCGCTCCGTGGAAAAGCTCTAGATTATACTGACCATCCAGCTTGACTAAGGGAGCAATCGCTGCATCATCAAACTTGCTGTCGTAGGCATGGGTGATACAGTGGTCCAGCTCCGCTTCAGAAAAATCATCCAAAAAGGCAGATAAAACTAGCTTGGCTACTTCCTGATAAGAAGCATCTTTGAGCTTGGCAAAATCCAAATCGACCTGCGGATAGGTAATGGGGGTAAAAAGGCCTCCGTCTGTCGCCAAACCTTGCAAAATCGCCTGGCTGGCTGTTACTTTATTCTTTTCATCGCGTGTTGATTGATAAACTAAAGTCATTCTTTCTTTTCCTTTATCTGTAATTCGTTTTATTATACCAAAATTTATCAGAAAATTCTCGATTTTTCACAAAGAATATAAGAAAAAGCCCATTTCTGGGCTTTTAATTGTCTTATTTATTCATTCATAGATACATGCACGTGGTCGTAATGGTTTTCAGTCACACTACCACGGTCTGGCATTTGGTTCCAAGTATTGGCTGGACCGTAAATGCTATCAAATGGTGCATAGAATTTCTGTTGCCAGATAACGTAAGAGATTCCTCTTTCAGTCATATTAGAAGTAACATCAGCTGCAACCTGATTTCCTAACTCAGTATTGTTGCCAACGATAAAGTCAGCTGCCAAGCCCTTACCATGATCTCCGCTATCACCTGGACGATAGAGACTGAATTCTGTAATTCCATATTTAGCTGCGATTTCTTCTTTCAAAGCAGCAGTCTGTGGTCTCAAACCTTCATTGGCAGCGTTATTGCTTGTTTGAGTTGCAACAGCTGGGGCAGTGTAGGTTGGTGATTCAATATTAGTAACATCTTGGTTAATTTGCTCTTGGTCCAATTGAGGGGCCACTTGCGTTACAGCTTCTGCTTGAGTTGCCTCAGGCTGAGCTGGGGTTGCCGGTGTAGCTGGTTCAGTGATAGGCTCAGCAGACTGTGGTTCACTCACTTCTGCAGCAGGTGCCACTTGACTTGAAGCCGCTTCTGGAGCTGATTGAGCTTCTGCAGGAACTGCTGGAGCCTCAGGAGATGCTGGTCCTTCTACAGGGGCTGGAGCCACTGGAGATTCAGTCACTGGGGCTGCTGGAGCTTCAGCATTTACTTCAGTTGAAGGAGCCGAAGTTTCTGCCGGAGCTGCCTCAGACTGAACTGGGGTTGCCGGAGCTAGCTCAGAAGCAGGTTTTGTTACAACCCTTGATGCTTGTGGACTCGTAATTTCTACACCAGTTATTTCGTTTTTATCATTTGTCGTAATATTTAAAACTGTATTTGGATAAATTAGATCAATATTAGCAATCGCGTTAATATGAGCCAAAACATTTACATCCAAACCAAATGCTTCCGCAATTGTTCCAAGAGTATCGCCATATTGGACTGTATAAGTCTGTTGATTTTCGCTACTAGTAATATCAGCTTTGATTTGATCAACTGTTCTAGCTGTCCAATTTTGTGATTCCTCTTCAGCATTGGCTGTTATCAATGGGAACACCGACAAAGCTACTGTTGAAGCGAATAGCATTTTTTTATTGATTTTCATATGTAAAGTACACCTTTCTTCATTCATACTACAAACCCCATCTTAACATAATTTCCCCTAGAATAAACCCTTTTTCATCCGATTTAATCGAACTGTCTGACCTTTGTAATATAGAGACGTACTTGTAACATATCCTCAATAGTTAGTAATAAATATACGGCAAATAGGACAGCTTAACTTCTTAATAAAAGGCGATTATACATTGGCATATCAAAGCATTAAAAATGATTAATAGCTTTTGATTTCAGATTTTCACATAGTCAAAGAAAGGCTAAAATATGCTTCAAAAAAACTAGACTTAGATTCATCGAATCCATCGTCTAGTTCACCTATCTCTTATCAGTATTCTGCGAAACTAAACCTGACCTAAGCTCTTGGCAAAAAAGACAAAATCTCCTAGAAACTGTCGCTTCTTCGGCTATTTTCCTATTTTTGCTGTGAGCTCTTAACGGTCTTGGTATCTTACTTCACCTTCATCATTCGGACGAGGCTGGCCCGTTCGGCTTCTTCCAGCTTCATTTCGATGTAGTAGATGGTTTCTTTGAGGTCAGGGATGGTAGCATACTCTAGTCCGTTAACCCGGCGGCGAGTTTTCTCGATTTCATCCGCCATGAGCTGGCAGCTTTTTTCAATCTCAGCCAATCGCAGCAGGTTAGGAAGCAGATCGCTCATACTTTCAATGGTTTCATCCATCTGACTGTTAGAAGCCACATAGCTATAAACCACGTCTCCCTCATCATCACCGTAGGGATTGTCAATATGGGCATGCATCTTGGGCACGCGCACACTCATGATATTCTCAGTCTCCACATGCAGATTGACCTCCCGCATGGGCACAGCGAAAATTTCCTCGACCATGAGGTCGCTCTCCAGTGCCTTGGCCATGACAAAATCCTGTAGATGACCGACCAGAGCGGATTCGACCTTTTGGCGAAGCTGATTGTTCTCACGGACAGACTCAATGAAGCGCCGCATCAGCTCATCCCGCTTGTCCTTGAGCAATTTATGCCCACGGACAGCCGTTTTGAGACGGGCTTTTAAGTTATTCAGCTCCATCCGAGTCGGCTTGACATTGAGTCGTGTCATTTTTCTTCCTCCTTGGTCTGCGGCAGGTATTGGTCAATCATGTCATCCTTAATCCGCTTAAGCTCCGTTCTTGGTAAGATGGATAAGAGTTCCCAGCCCAGATCCAAGCTTTCCTCGATGGTTCGGTTGGTCTGGAAACCTTGATTGATGTATTCCTGCTCGAAGCGGTCAGTAAAGCGCACATAGAGCTTGTCCGTTTCGGACAGGGCGGATTCCCCCAAAACGACAGCCAGCTCCTTGGCCTGCTTGCCTTGGGCATAGGCAGCAAATAGCTGGTTCATGGTTGCAGCATGGTCTCCTCTAGTCTTGCCCTCACCTGAACCCTTGTCCTTGAGACGAGACAGGGATGGCAGGACATTGATAGGCGGACGATAGCCACTGTTGTAAAGGTCGCGTGAAAGGATAATCTGCCCCTCCGTAATATAACCCGTCAAGTCTGGAATCGGATGGGTAATATCGTCCTCTGGCATAGACAGGATTGGAATCTGCGTCACCGATCCTTTCTTGCCAACCAGACGACCAGCCCGCTCATAGAGGGTGGACAAGTTAGTATAGAGATAGCCCGGATACCCACGTCGGCCCGGCACTTCACGCCGAGCTGCAGAAACTTCCCGCAGGGCTTCACAGTAGTTGGTCATGTCGGTCATGATGACCAGAACGTGCATGTCCTTTTCATAAGCTAGGTACTCAGCTGCTGTCAGGGCAATCCGTGGCGTTGCAATCCGCTCGATAGCAGGGTCATTAGCCAGATTGATAAAGAGCACCGAGCGGTCAATGGCTCCTGTCTCCCGGAGGTCATTCATGAAGAACTCGGCTTCTTCAAAAGTAATACCCATGGCCGCAAAGACCACGGCGAAGTTTTCATCAGAGTTGAGCACGGTCGCCTGACGGGCGATTTGAGCAGCTAATTCCTTGTGGGGCAGACCAGAGCCAGAGAATACTGGCAGTTTTTGCCCCCGAACCAAGGTATTGAGGTGGTCGATGGCCGAAATACCAGTCTGGATAAACTCATCCGGATAATCGCGAGCTACTGGATTGATGGCTTGACCGTCAATATCCAGGTATTTTTCTGGCAAGATAGCTGGGCCGCCATCAATCGGCTTTCCCATTCCATTGAAAATCCGGCCCACCATGTCTTCTGACACTGGCAGCTCTAGCGGACGGCCGGTAAAGCGGACCTTGGCTTTTTCCAGATTGATTCCGCTAGAACCTTCAAAAAGCTGGACCATAGCCTTGTCTTCTTGGACTTCCAGAACCTGGCCCTGGCGCTTGCTGCCGTCATGCAGCTGGATTTCTACCAATTCATTGAAATGCACGCCAGCAACTTGGTCGACAATCATCAGAGGGCCGACAACTTCACTGACGGTGCGGTATTCTTTAATGACGCTCATTGTCTAGTCCTCCTTGGGCAAGAATCTGGTGCAGGGTTTCCTCGATAGTCTGACTGAGAGCCTGGATTTTTTCCAACTGATCTTCATGGATAAACTTGCTGCGGGCAATTCGGTCACGCAGCTCCACCGTTCCTTCCATGATTTCCCGGAAATAAGCTCCCAGCTCCAAAGCACGATTGGCCTCCGCATCGAAGGTCAGGATATTACTCAATAAAGCCACCTGCTTTTTGAAAGAAGTATAGGTGTCCACATCATCAAAGGCATTCTGCTGCAGGTAGTCCTCGCGAATCATCTTGGCTGCATTCATGGTCAGCCGGTCCTTCTCAGACAAGGAATCCAAGCCCACCAAACGCACGATTTCCTGTAGTTCGCTTTCCTTTTGCAGGATATTCATGGCCTTGGTCACCTTTTCTGCCCAAGCAATCTTCTCATGCTGGTCGATATAGGCTCCCACTTCGTCTAGGTAGAGCGAGTAAGAGCTCAGCCAGTTGATAGCTGGGAAATGCCGGCGTTGAGCCAGCTGGGCATCCAAGCCCCAGAAAACCTTGACAATCCGCAGGGTATTTTGCGTCACCGGCTCAGAAATATCGCCGCCCGGAGGTGATACGGCCCCGATAGCAGTAATAGAGCCTTCACGCGCAGTTGAACCGAGTGTCTTGACCCGGCCAGCCCGCTCGTAGTACTCAGCAATCCGGCTGCCAAGATAGGCTGGATAGCCTTCGTCACCTGGCATTTCTTCCAGACGGCCGGACATTTCCCGCAGGGCTTCTGCCCAGCGAGAGGTGGAGTCCGCCATGATGGCCACAGAGTAGCCCATGTCACGGAAGTATTCTGCGATCGTAATCCCTGTGTAAATCGATGCTTCCCGAGCCGCTACTGGCATATTGGAGGTGTTGGCAATCAGCACCGTCCGCTGCATGATGGACTGGCCAGTTGCTGGGTCAATCAGTTCTGGAAATTCATTGAGTACGTCGGTCATCTCATTGCCACGCTCACCGCAGCCAACATAGATAACAATGTCAACATTGGCAAACTTGGCCACCTGGTGCTGAACCACAGTCTTACCAGCCCCGAAAGGTCCCGGTACGGCTGCTGCTCCGCCCTTGGTCACTGGGAAGAAGGTATCAATAACCCTCTGACCTGTCACCAAAGGCTCAACTGGAATCAGCTTCTGAGCAAAAGGACGCCCACGACGGACCGGCCATTTTTGCATCAGAGTCCCTTTAAAGACAGACCCATCCGCTTGCTCAATCTCGTAAACAGTTTCTTCAACAGTGAAACTGCCAGCCGAGATATTGGCCAAGCATCCACTGACGCCGACCGGCACCATGATACGGTGCTCCACCAGATTGGTCTCCTGCACTGTTCCCAGAATATCGCCAGCCTCAACCACAGCTCCGACAGACAGACTTGGAACAAAATCCCATTTAGTCTCTCGGTCTAGATTTGGCAGTTGGACACCACGGACGAGGAAGTCACTCTTCGTGATGGTCTGGAAACGCTCCAAAGGCCGCTGAATCCCGTCAAACATCTGAGAAATCAGACCTGGTCCCAGTTCAACGGACAGAGGACTTCCAGTCGTGATGACCGGCTCTCCCGGACCCAAGCCAGAAGTTTCTTCATAAACCTGAATAGAGGCTTGGTCCCGCCGCATTTCAATAATTTCACCGATCAGCCCCAAATCGCCAACCCGGCAGATATCCTGAATATTCGCTTCCTGCATCCCTGATGCCAGCACCAAAGGACCAGAAACTTTGATAATCTTTCCTTGACTCACAATCTTCCTCCATTCTTGGGAGATTTTTGTTGTTTCTCAATGAAAATCAAAGCTCAAACTAAGCAAGAGTTTGGATTTCATTTCCAAAGAGTATTATTGTTTCTTTTTATTTTAAAAATCAGATAAGGCTTTTATTTGCTGGCCCTTTTCGTCGAAATTATCTGGGCTTAGCCATTTTTCTAGACGGCTCTTGACGGCCGGCCAATCCTTGTCAATCATAGACAGCCAGTCCGTATCTCGGTTGCGCCCCTTATAGACTACCGCCTGACGAAACCTGCCTTCATAGATGAAACCAAGCCGCTCTGCTGCTCGCCTTGAAGGCTGATTGAGGGAGTCGCATTTCCATTCATAGCGGCGATACTCCAGCTCTTCAAAGACATAGCGTGCCAGTAAGTACTGGGCTTCTGTAGCCAGCCTAGTGCGCTTCAGCTTAGGCGAATAGGTCACAGCTCCCACTTCGATAACGCGGTTGCCCCGGTCAATCCTCATCAAGGCAAAAGTTCCTAGAGCCTTACCGCTCTCCTTGTCCACAATCGCATAGTGGAAACGATCCTGTGCTGCCAGCATCTGATCTAGCTTCTGTGACCATTCTGCCTGATTTTGGGCAGGATTTTGGAAGAGATAGGTCCACATATCCGCAGGAGAATCTGGGCCATACACCTCATACAAATCCGCTCCATGATTGTCCTTGGACAAACGCTCGATAATAACATACTGGCCTTCGATTCGCTCCAGATTGGGCAAGTCCCCCGGCTGAAAATCCGGCAGAGCATCCCCAATGGGTTGGCCTAGTTCATTCATTCGCATAAAAACCTCACAATATATCTTGTCCGACAGCCTTTTCGACATTTTCATGAATCCGCGAAAGAGCCAGTCCCGTGCTCCCCTTATGGGTAGGAATGAGCACAAGAGCAGGAATCTCCAGCTGGTCATAGTAGGCCAGGGTTTCTGGAATATCCGCAGCCATATCCTCCGTCAGATAGATAATACCGAAATCTTCGCGAGCGAGCCGACGTAGGGTATTGACCGTCTCCTGAGCTTCCTTAACCGGAAAGGTCTGAAAACCAATCAGCTTAAAAGGGAGAATGGTATCACGATTCCCCACGACAGCAATCTTGTAGCTAGTCTTGTCCATAAATCGGTCGCATCCTTTCTCTGATAAGCTCTACCGGCAGCTGATTGTCCATACCAGTCAAAATCAACCGCAGATTCTTGACTTCCAGCTCCTTACCCAGCAAATAGCGGGCTAAAGGGAGCGGTCCATCTGTCTCAAACTGACCAGCCGCCAGCAACTTAGCCTGCAAGAGGTCCGCTAGATATTCTAACTCTACTGTCGTCAAGGTCTGGTTCCGCATTTTCTCCTCATAGGAACGCAGATCCAGATCGTAACCACAGGGATTGACCTGGCTAAACCAAGTCAAGAAATCTCCCTGCTCTGCCATCGCAATCCAATTGGCAGCAGAAAGACTCCCTTCATCAGACAGGAGCTGCCTCATAAAGCTATGCGGTTTCTCCAATCCAACAGCCCGCTTGACGGTGATAGCATTGTAAAAATCAATAGTCAGATTCACCAGCTGCAACAGACGGTCATCTTCCAACTCTTCTGTAAGACGCTTGAGATGCTGGAAGTAGGCCATATCCATGCCAATCTCCAGCACGCGCACATCTTGATAATCCTGGTATTCCTGCCAGGTCGCAAGCACCTCGTCCAGCATGAAATCTGGACAATACTCTGCCGAAAAAGCCATGACCAAGTGCTCCAAAACCTCCAGCGAATAGGTCCCAACTGGCATCAACAAATGCTCCAAGGACTGACCTGTCGCCCGACCCTTGAGAAAAACTTTGAGATTGTGGTAAGTGTAGCGGAGCGTGAAAATCTCCACTATCTCCTTACATGGACTAATCTCAAGCGCCCAATTATAGACGGAATACAAATGCTTCATCAGTACTTGCTCAATGGCATTGAGATCCTTGATAGCTTCTGCATCCATGGCATAGACCGTTCCCTGCAGAAGAGCCGAACGGCTGGCAGCATCGTCAGCCTGTAGCAACTGATCATATTGCTGGGGCGTCAAAAAGGAAGCCTCCTGCACACTAATGGCTGTATTGACTTGAGAGAAGCTTGTTTCACTCATGGTCTGCCTCCTATTCTGCCTGGTCTTTGAAAATGTCCTGAGCCAGTCGGTAGCTTTCCTCCTGCCAGACAGAGTTCAGCAAGTCGCGATAGAGATAACTATCATCCACCCGTCCTTGGCTCAGCACAAAGCCTGCTTGATCGGCTATAAACTGGTCTGAAAAATGCACTTGCGGAAAGACCTTTTTCAAGTCTTCTAACTTGATGGAGTTAAATTTCTCAGCTGATAGAGCACCGAAAGTCAGTGTCAATTCTTCCTCTGGGTATTTAGCCAGGACACTCTTTAGAAAATGCTCTTCTTCAGCTGGTGACCAAGCCACCATCTGAGCATAAGCTTCCTCAAAAAGCTCTCTGAGAACCCGCTGCTTGATGACCAGAGTAGACTGGCGTTTTTGATTTTCCAGCTGCTGAATATCGCGTTGACTACGCCGGCTGATTTCTTTCAGCTGCTGCTCCCGCTGTCCAAGCTTTTGCCGAACTAGCTGGGCCTCGCGTTCCTTGGCTTCCTGTTCTATTTTCTCAGTAGCCTCGGCCAAAAGCAGACGTCCCTTTTCGTGAGCCTGCTCCAAGACAGAAGCTTTGAGATCTGATATGTCAGACATAAAAGCCTCCTTACTTCACATTCAGAACCATGATGAAGGAAACAACGAAGGCCAAGATGGCGTAGGTTTCAACCATGGCCGCGAGTATTACCCCTTTCATGACCTCTTCTGGACGCTTGGCCAAAATCTGAATACCAGCGGTCGCCACTCGTCCTTGATGCTTGGCTGAAAAGTAACCAACAATGGCAACTGGCAAAGCTGCTAGGAAATAAGCTACGCCTGATTGCAGAGCCAATTCTGGCTTGATATTAAAGAAGACGGTAATCCCGATAACAAAGCCGTAGAGACCTTGGGTACCTGGCAAAAGCTGCAGAATCAGAGCTTGAGCGAATTTTTCTGGCTGCTCTTTCAAGAGGGCTGCCGCTGCCTGACCAGTGCTTCCAACACCCAGCGCTGAGCCCATTCCGCTGAGAAAGACCGCTAAAGCTACTCCCAGACCTGCAAAAAAGGCGCCGCCGTAAGTTCCAAAATATGATGCTAAATGTTCCATGATTTACTCCTATGAAAATGCTGTAATCGTCGTATAATCAACAGCTAGTTGAATGAATAATGCTTGTTTTGATGTTGTAGAAAGTGTTTTTCTAAAGATGAGCTTCTCATCTCTTACCATAGTTCCTAATCTTTATTTCTTGCTTTGCTGAACGTATTTCTCACTAGGCTTAAGCGGAGTGAAAGGCTTGCCGCCACCGTCGTAGAATTTTCCGAAGAATTCAACGAAAATCAAACGAGCTCCGTGCACATAACCGGACAGAAAAGATAGAAACATATTGACCAAATGCAGGGCAATAAAGAGCAGAATGCCGATGCTAAAGCGAGCGACAGGTGGAAAGAGGCTGACAATCAAGTTAAAAGCCGAGCCAATGCTGGCTCCCGAAAGCCCCAGAGCCATCAGCCGCGTAAAACTGACAAGGTCTCCTACATAGCCGCTGACATTGTAGAGATTAAAGAGACCTGATCCCAATCCTGCCAAGCTCTTAGCACTGACAATAGACACTGCCAGTATGCCCAGAGCATTGATGATAGCCAGCCACTGACCAATCGTTGCTGCAAAGGCCAAGGATGGGAAGAAATTTCCCAAGGCCAAGAGTAGCAGCCCCAGCAAAATCAGCACCCAAGCAAAGCCCGCATTATAAGCTTCTGCATAATCCTTGAGGCGGATATTTTTCAGGCCGCTGAGGAAGAGACCCGCCAGCACTGTAACAAAGCCAAAGACGACCGAAATAACCAGAATCGTCATGGCGTCGGAGCTGGTGCTAATCAGAGCGAAGGGCAGTTCAAAGCCAAAGAAAGAGCCATAAACCAGCCCCCAGATGATGACTGCCACGCCCAGCAGGCGGAAGAATCGCAGATTCTTAGCCAATCCCGGCTTAACATGCAAGAAGTGTAGCGCCAGGCTGGTGCCCACAAAGAGCAAGAGGCCGTAGCCAATGTCGGCAACCATCATACCAAAGAATACAAAGTAAAAGAGCGAAACGATGGGGGTTGGATCCTTATCACCATACTTAGGCAGGGAATACATCTCCGTCACTAGCTCGAAGGGCTCCACCAAGGCATTGTTTTTAAGCTTGGTCGGAACCTTATCTTCCTCGTCCTGTCGAATCTCTCTGGTCTGGATGAGAATGCTCTGACCAAACTGCTCTGTCAAGCAAGCCTCAAGAGCTTGAACTTGATTGCTTTCGATCCAGCCTTCCAAGGCTACCAGATTTTGCGTACTGGCTAACTGGTTCTTACTTTCTTGACGGGAGGAGAGATTGCAGAGATAGTCCAGCTGAACCTTGAGTTGGTCCAACTCGTTCCTAGAAGCTGCCAGACTCTTAGTCATAGCATCCGCCACAGCCTCCTGCTGTCGAATATTGGCCTTAAGCTGGGCTACCCGCTCAGCAGGCAGTTCCACATGGTCGTACTCAAAAGGCTTAAAACCGTACTCTTTCAAGACTTTGCGAACTTCTTCCAGAGAGCCTGCCTTGTAAAAAATAAGAACCCCATGCTCGGTATCATCGGTAAAAACTTCCTGAAACTTCAGGTCAGGATGTGCTCCCAGAGTCAGACGCAGAGCGTCGTCATCGGTATTGGGAATCGTCCCAATCAAAGCTCCCAGATGACTGAAAGTCGCAGCTGCTTGCGGTGTTAGTTCCAGTGGCTCCCACTTCTCCAGCGCAGCCACTTCCAAGCGGTCTGCTTCTATCTGTTCCTTGGCCTCTTGCAAGACCTTGAGCTGTTTTTTGATTCCTTCCAGCAACGCCCCCTCATCCTGAGTCTTCCCTGCCTGCTCTAAAGCAGCAAAGGATAATTCCAAAGGCTTTTCTTTCAAGGATTCCAGCAGTTTCTTTTTTGGCATAAAAGGCTCCAGATCTGCAATTAACCTCTCGAGCTTTTCCTGACGAGTCAGCAAATCCTGCTGAGATAGCTGCTGATCCGGCTGGCCGACTAAAGCCTGCTCAAAGGCTGCCTGCCAGTCCTCTTCCTGCCGCAAGTCATGAATCTGAACCGACTCTAAGCCCTGTAGGTAAAAGAGAAGCTGGTCCAGCAGTTCCTTGGGCAGGAGCAGAGACAGCTGCCGCATTTGACTAATGGCCATAGGCTTCTACCACCTTCTCTACAATAGCTCGCGCCAAGTCTGCTTTTTTATCCGTCAGCGCAGCCTCAACCTTATCTTGGTTACTCTGTATAGTCAGCTCCAGATCCTGCTCAAGCTTCTTAATTTCTTCTTCTTTTTTCTTCGCTAAACTCAGAACAGAGGCTTCCGTCTCCTTGTCATAAACCAGGCTCAACTCTTCCAGCCTAGCCGTCTGCTCATCCCGCAGCGACTTTATCTGATCCTCATAGCTAGCTAGAACATCCTCTGCAGCTTGCTCAATTTCTTGCATCTTCTCTAAGGTCGTATTTGTCATATCCCCACTATCTCCTTTGGGTTGTATGTTCTTTCATGTGTAAATTATAACACATTTATGCTTTATCCGTCATAAGCTACAAGTAGTTGCTTATGTTCAATTACTGTACAGACTTATATTCTGTCATATAGAAATATCTTTCTCAGATTCTCTTTTCAAAAACAAGTTCGCTTATGTTTTTACAGATTATGTTATAATATAAACATATAAAAACGCTTACTAAAATTTCAAGGAGATATTGATGGGAAATCAGCTGCATATTATAGAAATCATTGAAAACAGTTTAGATAGTATGACCGGCCTAGAAAGAGAGATTGCCCACTACTTCTTGAACTCTACAAATATTCAGGAAGATCTATCTTCGCTTCAAGTGACCAAGCAACTGCATATTTCACAGGCAGCCTTGACTAGATTTGCCAAGAAGTGTGGTTTTAAAGGTTATAGAGAATTCAAATTTCAATACCAACAGCAAACTACATCGAGTGAGCCCGAAGCGCCTTCTCCCGGGCACGACTTATCACGTCGTGTCTTGCGAAATTATACACAACTTCGAATGCAGACGGAAGAAGTCATAGACGAAGATAAGCTACAGCGAATAGCTACTTTGATTGAAGATGCTGATCGGGTTTATTTCTTCGGCATTGGCAGTTCTGGTTTAGTAGCTCGTGATATGAAGCTACGCTTTATGCGTCTAGGAGTCGTTTGTGAAGCCCTGACTGACCAAGATGGTTTCGCTTGGACAACCAGTATTTTAGACAAAAACTGTCTTGTCATCGGATTCTCCCTGTCAGGACAGACTCAATCTATTATTGACAGTCTAATTGATGCTAAAAATATGGGAGCAAAAACAGTTTTGGTGACTGGACAGCCCCAAAATGTCCAACAAGATTTTACAGAAATCCTTGCTGTAGCTCTGCAAAGCAAACCTGAATTCATCCTGCGCATATCAGCCCAATTCCCCATGCTGCTTATGATTGACCTCATTTACGCCTTTTTTCTTGAGATTAATCGTGAAAAAAAAGAAAAAATCTTCAATAGCTTTTGGGAAAACCAGAAACTAAATGGCTATCACCGTCGAAATACTCATAAAAGATAAAAACGAATCAGAATTTCCTGACTCGTTTTTCTTTTTCTGTTCTCGCTTTTTCGTCTTTTTCACAAAGGAAGGATTGGACCGTAGATTTCCAATTGAGGCTGAACTTTTTCCATATGAAAGGCATCGTAGGCTCGCCACTTTTGATAAGTAGACTGATCCAGTTTGAGACCACTAAGACCAATTAAAAAACTAGCACTTTTATGGAATCTTTCAAGAGCAATGAAGGGACGGTTATCAAGGGCTTTGGTTTTCTCCAAACTCTTCAAAATTTCTACTAAACACTCGTAAAAGAGAATTTCATCTCTTGATCGAATTGCCTTCTTTTGAAAATCTTCCATCAAGGAACCTAGAAGCTGAGTGGCTTCCTGAATGAAACTTTTTTCTGTCATTTGATTTTCCTCCTGAAAGACAAGGAACCTGAGAAAAATCTCAGGTTAAACTTGTTTATTTTTGAAATGATAGTAGGCTCCAAACATACCCGCAGTATTTTGATGATGAGCAAAAGCGAGTTTTGTTTTATCGGCAATGCTTGGAACCAAAGCATCCTGCAAAGCCACCTGAATACGCGGTCTAAGAATAGCTTCTTGTCCCATGATGCCACCTCCTAGGATGACAACTTCTGGATTAACAACATAGCAGATATTGGCAATTCCCTGACCCAGATAACCAACCATACGATCAATGCCCTGTATACAAATCTTATTTCCTTCAGTTGCTTCTTTAAAAATCCGTCGACCATTCCAATGCTCTGTTTCTTCTCCGTGTAGCTCAGCTACATAGTTGACCAGAGCAGTTGTAGATGCCACATCCTGGAAGGCTCCATCCGGCAAATGCAGGTAGCCAACTTCACAGGCAGAGTTACTAAATCCATGGAAGACCTGACCATCTACGACTAGACAGCCTCCAATTCCTGTGCCGATTGTTAAACAAAGGGCGATCTTAGCCCCCTTGCCACTGCCCGACATAGCCTCAGCCAGACCAGCACAGTTGACATCATTTTCAATCTCACAAGGCAAGGAAAATTTTTCTTCCAACACTTTTTTGAACTGGGTTCCAGCATAATTAGGAATCTGTGGTCCAGCATAGAAAATTTCACCCTTGTCTGGATCCACCATACCAGCAGAAGAAATACAAATCCCAGCGAGAGGTCCTTTTTCTAAATAGGATGCAACAATCGCTTCAACCTTTTGCATAATTCCCGGACCACCTTTGTGGGCCTCTGTCGGCATTTCATGTGCTTCCACCAAGGTTTCTGCCTCGTTGATCAAGCCATACTTGATATTGGTACCGCCAATATCAATGGCGACATATTGTTTCATAGCACACCTTCTCTCTAGTATCTGTTTTTGGACTTATAAGAATTGCTCCTTAGTATGGCGAATTAACTGAGCAGCCTCTTCCACAATCGGCCGATCTTCTTCAGTCACTGGTGTCAGAGGTGAACGAACAGATCCAATATTGAGTCCTTCATTGATTTTCAAGACTTCTTTAATCACACCATACATATTACCATGCGCACTTGTTAATTTTCCGATAATCGCATTAATCGCATATTGCAATTCTTTAGCACTTTCCAATTCCTTATCAGCAATCAGTTGATTGAGTTTGAGGAAGAGCTCTGGCATAGCCCCGTATGTACCACCGATACCAGCTGTAGCCCCCATGAGTCGGCCACCTAAGAATTGCTCATCTGGACCATTAAAGACTACATGATCTTCTCCCCCAAGAGCTACAAATGTCTGAATATCCTGCACTGGCATTGAAGAGTTCTTCACACCGATCACACGTTCATTCTTGAGCATTTCCTTATAAAGTCCAGGAGTCAAGGCTACACCAGCCAGCTGAGGGATATTGTAAATCACAAAATCTGTATTAGGCGCTGCCGCACTGATGTCATTCCAATACTTGGCAACAGAATACTCCGGCAGTCGGAAATAAATCGGTGGAATAGTCGCAATCGCATCCACACCCAAACTTTCGGCATGTCGAGCCAACTCGATACTATCCTTGGTATTGTTGCAAGCCACATGTGCAATGATGGTCAGACGTCCCTTAGCAACTTTCATCACTTCTTCTAGAACCCGTTTTCGGTCTTCTACACTCAGATAGATACACTCGCCCGAAGAACCGTTGACATAAAGACCTTGCACGCCCTTAGCGATGAAATATTCCACTAAAGCGCGAGTCCGCTCCGGACTGATTTCACCTTCCTCGTCATAGCAGGCGTAGAAAGCCGGAATGACACCTTGGTATTTTTTTAAATCTGACATAGTTTTCTCCTAATGTTTTAGAAATGAGAGGGACGAAAATCATTGTTTCATCCCCACATCTTTTATTTTACAATTTCTGATAATTTAACTTTACGATCTTCAAACATAGACTGAGTACATGCATCTGCTGTCGCAATAGCCTCCAGAGCTGCTTCTCCCGTCAATAATTTTTTGAATTCTTCTGTTACTGGTGCTCCCTGCATAATTTCATGAAGGTAACGCATTTCCTTGTCAATAACAGATGATAACCACAATGGGGTACGTTTACCAGGTTTTCCGTAAGCAATCGCTCCATCCATTTCGGTACTATGGTAAATACGAGTACGATCATCATCTTCTTCCTGTGACTCATGGATTAGGAAGTAACTTTCTTGGCCATCTAATTTGAGAGTTCCTTTACAGTTGAATAAGTCCAGACGAATCGCTCCTTTTGTTCCTTGAATCAAGACATAGTGTTCACCCCAGCGATAAGCAGAACCCCATTCTAGCAAAGCGAAACGCTTGTTTGAAAATTCCATATTAACAAAAATCATGTCATCTTCGTCACCAAAGTTTTCTCCCTCGTGAGCTACATTACCACCAGTCATTGTGACAGTTTCAGGCATCCCGCCCATAAGAAATTGAACACAGTCCAATTCATGGATATGGTGATATAAGTGACCGCCAGATTTTTCTCGAATTTTTTTCCAAGATACTGATGGCTGTTCTTCTTCCCATCCGTTACGAGCTGTATGACAATAAAGAACATCCCCAATCACACCTTGATTGATTAATTCTTTAGCATGGTGAACACCATTAAAGAAGTTCATGATATGCCCCGCCATAAAGGTCACATTATTTTCTTTACAAGCGTCTACCATTTCGCGACAATCCTCATAGGAAAGGGCAATTGGTTTTTCACAAAAAACATTTTTTCCATGTTGAGCTGCTTTGATAACCGGCTCTTTGTGCAGATTATTTGGAGAAGCTACAATAACACAATCAACTTCATCGCTGGCGACTAATTCATCTAACGATGCTGCAACTTTCGCTCCTAGCTCTTCAGCTACTGCTTCCGCGTTTTCCGGATCATAAACAACCGTAATCTCTGCACCATCGTTTTTTTTCATATAACGAGCCAATTCAGCTCCAAAATATCCTGTTCCTACGACGCCATATTTAACCATTTGTTTCTCCTTTGTTATTGTGTATAACATTTTTATTTTTTCTATTTCACAGATCCCTCAGACAATCCTTTTGCTATCTTATTTTGAATAATAGAGAAGAAGATAATTGAAGGAAGGACGACGATAACAGAAGCTGCCATCATATCTCCCCAATCCAGAATTTCTGAACCATTTAATGAGCGAAGTGCTACTGCTACTGTCATCTTACTGGTATCATTAATTAAGATTAAGGCATATAAAAATTCATTCCAAGCGTTGATAAAAGTATAAATTGCTGTTGCCACAATCCCTGGTGCTACAATAGGTAATACGATCTTATAGAATGTCACAAATTTGTTTGCACCGTCAATTCTAGCTGCTTCTTCAATACCGATTGGGACAGTCTGGAAGAAACCTACCAGAAGCCAAACCGCATAAGGAACACTAAAAGATAGATAAACCATCATTAAACCAAATAAACTATTTGTCAAGCCAACTTTTGCAATTGCTATTGAGTAAGGAATAGCCAACAAAATTGGTGGGAAAATATAGGTAATTACAAGCAATCTAGACATGATTGCTCCTAGCTTTGGAAAGAATCGAACAATCCCATAAGCAGCCATTGCCGAGATAATAATTGCAATGACTGTAGTCGTAAGGGCAATGAGTAAACTATTTTTGATATTATCAATAAAGTGTAAGTCATTAATAACATGAACAAAATAGTCAAAAGTAAATTGCTCAGGCCAAAATCTAGTAGGAAACTGAGTCAGTTCTCCCTTACCCTTTACTGATGAAATAATGATCCAAATCAAGGGGAAAATAGCAACTATTGTTGCACCCACCAAGAGTATATGTGAAAGAATATCTAAATAAATTCCTGATTTCTTTTTCATTATTTTCTACCCTCCTTTTCCCACTTGCTTATAATGCCAAAATAAATAAAGCAAACTGCCATTAAGAAGATAAAGAGTAAAACAGTTACAGCTGAGGCACGACCCAACAATTTAGTTCCCCATCCAAGATTATAGGCAAAAATTGGGAGAGTCATTGTTGCATTTGAAGGTCCTCCACCTGTAATCAGATAGATGATATCAAAGTTATTAAATATCCATACTGTTCTTAAAACAACTAGAAGCCCTACTACGACTTTAATATGAGGGAACACAATAAACTTAAATACTTGCCAACTAGACGCCCCATCAATTGTAGCCGCTTCAAATTGCTCTTCTGGAACTGTTTGAAGAGCAGACAAAACGTTGACCATAATCATTGGAGCACCAAACCAGATATTGATAAATACCAAGCAGATGAAGGCCCATGTGCTGTCTGTTAAAAATGCAGGAACATGATTCATGAGACCTAATTTAACAATCAAGTTTGGTAAATAACCATAAACTCCGTTCAAAATCCATTGCCATGAAAAAGCTATAACGATAGTCGGGAAAGCCCAAGGAACAATCAAAAGAGTGCGATAGAGTTTCTTAAATCGTCGTACTCGATGCAGGGCTAAAGCTAATACAAAACCTACTAAAACTTGTCCAACCAATGAGAAAACCGTCCACTTAATGGAGTTAAAGAACGCATTAAAGAAGTTGGGATCTGATAGCACAGCCTTGTAATTCGCTAATCCAACAAATCGATAGTTTGGCATGATTAAATGTTTGTTGGTAAAACTATAAAAAATGCTCGAGAAAAACGGATAAACAAAGAGTAATCCTACTATAATCATAGCTGGCAAGACAAAGACCCAGCGCGTTAAATTACGTTCTTTGACCATTCTCTTTCTCCCTTCCTTTATAAGATAGGGCTAGGGCTTCTTCAGCTCACTAGCCCGTCTTTTTTTAATTTTTTACATCTACTGCTACTGTCTCAAACAAATCATTAAGTTGTTTTTCGGCTTCTTTTGCAGCTTTCATTGGATCTGTTCCATTTGTAATTATATCCTGGAACATTTGCTCAATAATATGTTGGTTTGTCAGCATACCCGCTTGTACACTTGGTCCATTTTCATATCCAATAGCTGTACCTTTTTCTGCTGCTTTTGTAATAACTTCTTCTGCATGTTGGAATTTCTTGCGGATGTCATTATCTTTATAGGCTGGATCACCACTAATTCCTTTGATGGCAGGCAACATTCCAACAGGAGTTGAATCTAAGAAGCTAATATAATCTTTCTTTTCATACAAAGATTCTAAGAATGCTTTCGCTACTTCTGGATGTTTTGAATTCTTCCAAACTACCAATGGAATATTAGAAGTTTCAATGCCATAATCTTTATCTGATTCTTTTACTTTTGGAATAGGATAGGCGTCAATCGCATCAATCAATTGAGGGCTATTTGCTTGAATACCACCTACATGGAATCCTGAGTTAAAGTCAAATGCTGTCTTTCCTTGATAGAACAAAGTAGCTTGTTGCAAGACATTAAAGTTCAATGAATCTTTCGGAGAAAATTCTTTGTACATCTTCACCCAATATTTAATTCCATCTTGAGCCAGTTTGCTTGTCAAGTTAGCTTTCAAATCTTTAGTTAAAAGACTGCCTCCACCACTACGAACATAGAAGTTCAAGAAGCGAGTACCCATCAAATCGTTTGTACCAAACGGAACTGACAAGCCATAAACACCTGCTTCTTTTAACTTTTTAGATGCTTCATATAGTTGATCCCATGTTTTTGGCACTTCAATATTATGTTCTTTTAATATATCGGTTCTAACCCACATTACTTGAGCATGTGAATAAAGAGGTACAGAATAGTAATCATCTTTTATTTTTGCTTCATTTAATGCTGTTTTATTAAAACGGTCTTTGCCAATACGATCAATAGAATCGTTAAGAGGAACTAAGGCTTCCGAATTTACCATTTCCATTACTTGGTTTGGAAGTGCTGTACTAAGATCTGGAACATTACCATTCGCTAAACCAGTTGTCCATTTTGTATAAAAGTCATTCCAAGAAAACGTTTCTATTTTAATTTTTGTTTTTGGATGTTTTTTCATAAATTCATCTGCTGATTTTTGGATGCTTTCTAGACGAGGACCCTGTGTAAAGGAGTGCCACATAGTAATCTCACCAGATAATTCTGTTGATGATTCTTTGTTAGCTGTCTCTTCCGTCTTGCCAGAACAAGCAACCAAGGCAAGACCTGTCAGAGCAAGACCTGCAAGACATAACATTTTTTTAAATTTTTTCATTGTTATTTCCTTCCTTTATTACGAAATTGCAACTTTAAAAACGACTTTTTTTACAGGATCATCATTAACACGAACCTTCGGTTGATGGAGATCTTCTGGAAAAGTAATTAAACATTCTCCAGCTCTTAGATGTACTAATTGTTCTACTTTTCCTTTGTATAACGCAATATCTTTATTTTCATCGTATTCTTGGGTTACTCTTACGCTTTCTGGTGAAGTAACTGCCATTGCTTCCTCATTTTCTAAAACCAAGTGGATATCTAAATATTTTTTGTGTGTTTCAAAAAATGTGCCCGCTTCACCATCTGCTAAATAAGTAAAGCAATTCCCAAATATACTATCTCCATCAATCTCCAGCGAACCTTCTTGAAGATCATCTAAATCAGTTGATTTTAGAAAGGCAATTAACTTTTCAAAATGCTGATTCACACCTACATAGGTTGCTAAACGATTGATTTTGGTAATAATCATCCTCCATCCTCCTCTTTTTTAGTTAAGTAAAATTATTCCTATTTTTTTACAGCAGCTACAAAGCGTTCTGTTATTTCTTTGGGACGAGTAATTGCCCCTCCAACCACAATACCGCGAACCCCTAAATCATGAATCACTTTAGCATCTGCGGGGTAATGAATCTTCCCTTCCGCAATGACATCCAAACCTGCATTACAAAGATTTTTGATAAGTTCGAAATCAGGCCCATCTACTTTAGGACTGTAAGAAGTATAGCCCGATAAGGTTGTCCCGACAAAATCTACTCCCGCCTCTGCTGCGTCTACACCCTCTTCAAGAGTGCTAATATCTGCCATCAGCAACTGTTTAGGATACTTTCTCTTGACTTCCTTAATAAATTCCTCGATCGTTAAACCATCAAAGCGTTCCCTTTTAGTACAATCCATTGCAATCACTTCAATATCTAACTCTGCCAACTCATCCACTTCTTTCATCGTTGCAGTGATAAAAGGTTCTTGCGGCGGATAGTCCCTCTTAATAATACCGATGATAGGAAGAGAGGTTACCTCTTTAATTTCCTTGATATCCCGAACACTATTTGCTCGAATACCAATTGCTCCCCCCTGCTCAGCAGCCTTAACTAAAAGCGGAATCACTCCCCCTTTTTCTGTGTAAAGTGGTTCATGAGGTAAGGCTTGGCAAGATACGATGATGCCATCCCTAATTTGTTCAATTAAAGCTTCTTTGGAAATTTGTGCCATAGACAATCTCCTTTTTCTTTTTGATATTCCGTTTGTTTTGTAATGTCATTATATATAATTATTAAAGCGCTTTCAATATTTTCTGGCGTTTAGATTTTAGTTTCCTATTTTTAGTATTTTTCACAAAACTCTGAAAGTAGTTTCAGAATTTAGTCCATTTCCATAAAATAAAAAAACAAAGATTTTTTTACTTTCTTTTTCATTTTTCTCATCTTCCTGCGAATAGTTAAGTGTAAGCAAAATCGCTTAACAAACTGTAAAGGAGTAGCAAGATGTTTTTATTACCACTTTTCTGGCCTCTATTTTTCAAAATCTAAAAGATTGGAGATAATAATGAAAGAATTCAAAGAACTAAGCAAACAAGAGTTAGAGAAAACATGTGGCGGAGTTGCCATGCCTGCCTTATGGTTTTTTAGACGCCAAGCACCTTCAGGAAATCGACGGTCCTCTAGATTTTCACTTCTCATTCTCTAGACCATAGATGAGATAAGACTCAACAGCTAGTCCTAAAGCTAGCTTCACTTCTACCAACTTAACAGTTGGTAACCTGTATAATAAAGGAGAATATACAATGGAAAATATGACAACAATTGAAAACCACTACCTCACCCTAACTGAAGATGAATTGATGAATGTAGAAGGGGGGGTTATCCCCGTAGCCATCTGGGCAATCTGGGGCGCTGCTACTGCTGCGGGCTTCACAGGAGGAATTGCTGTTGGTTTAAATCGTGTAAATAGAAAATAATCATACTATGAAAAACCAATTTTTAAACGAAGTTTACGAATATAGATACGCGATTGCATTTACACTTGCCTTGATTTTAGGATTTTTTGCAGGTATTATCGTCGGCCTAAATCATTTTAACTAAAAAGAACGGAGAACATTATGACTAAATTTGAAAACACAACATCACTTCAAGCTTTAACTGAACAAGAACTTGAAAATACAGCTGGAGGAATTGCACCTTTTCTAATTGGAGCAGGAATTGTTGCAGGTTTAGGCGGGGGCTTCTTTGGTGGATACGCTCTTGCACGTATATTTGGTTAATAAATAAAAGAGCACATGATACAAATGTAATATAAAAATGATTGGATTGTTCCAATCATTTTTTATATTACTTCAGCATACTAGTCAAAGCTTATGCAATTTATACCTCTACATCTAAAAGTGTATAATAAACTACTGCTAGGTCACATTCAAATACAATTTCCGTTTACATTTACAAATAAGAATCAAGCCTGATCTGACTTTTTAAATTCATTAAAACGGATGAAGATAATACCATAAAACAAGGATAAAAAAGATGGTAAAAGCAACATTGAAAGCCGCACCATTCAGATAAGGGCGCCCTATTTTCAGCTTTTTAACAAGTAAAATCACCCACAGACTACCAAATAAGGGAGTTAAAATTCCCAGATAAGATGGTAAAATTGTCTGATTTGTGAAGATGAGAAAAGAATAAACCAGCCAGCCCAAAGCTGTCACTCCAACAGCTACACGCCAGGTTATATCCAAAAACAACACTACTTCATTAATAAGCTTTGCATTTGAAACTGAACAAGATTTACCCTCACTCTGCTCATAAGCTACCTTGCTAATAATCCCCACATAGTAAAAAGCAACATGAGCCACTGGTGACAAAACAAAACCGATTCCCAAAAATACAATCGCTAACCAATTCCACATAGATAGATGAGCTAGCATAAAAAGACTATAAAGTCCAGCTAACATCAATGGAATAGAGAAATTAGCTAGCAAAGCGCCCCAACGCAGTCGTTTTTTAGAAGCAGATAACATCAGCATCGCCAACTCCTTGTTACCAATCAAGCTCCCTTTAGTAAACTGACTATAACATTTCTGATCTACTTCAAAGCCAACTAATAAAACATCTCCAACGAGCCAGCAGATACCACTTACCAAACCGGCACATATTGATAACAATACCACACAATACTCCATTTCGCATTTTACTCTTATCTTAACATAAAATAAAGCTCAAAAACAACCAAACGGTAGCCTATAAAAGAATATCTTACAAGCACTCCTCATAAAAATATCAAAAGAATTCAGACTACATTCTATCTTATTGCCACTTCCAACTACATTTTGCTGATCAATATACAAAAATCCCTCACTCATGCGAGCGAGGGATTTTTTTATGATCTTTACAGGAGTTTTTCACTCCTTCAGCCATGTACTTATTTACGACGTCCTGGACGTTCTTTGTAACCGTAGTAAGAATCTTCAATGATTTCTTGCATATGGTCAACCATTGGAAGACGTGGGTTAGCTGGAGAACATTGGTCTTCATAGGCAAGGAAGGCTAATTCACGTGATTGTTTCTTCCATTCTTTTTCGTCGATTCCTTGAGCCTTGAAGTTCATTTGGATACCAACGCGCTCACCAAGTTCGTAGACTGCTTTTGCGTAAGCTTCTACACCTTCTTCTGGAGTAGAAGCTGGTAAGCCAAGCATACGAGCAATATCTTGGTATTTTTCATCAGCACGGTAGTAGTTGTATTTAGGCCATGTCGCTGTCTTAGCTGGACGTGTACCATTGTAGCGGATTACGTATGGAAGCAAGATAGCATTTGTACGACCGTGGATAGTGTGGAATTGCGCACCGATCTTATGAGCCATTGAGTGAGAAATACCCAAGAAAGCATTGGCGAAAGCCATACCAGCAATAGTTGAAGCATTATGCATCTTTTCACGTGAATGGAAATCTGCATTCTTCACAGAGCTTTCAAGATTTTCAAAAACAAGTTTGATTGCTTGAAGGGCAAGACCATCGGTGTAGTCGCTGGCCATTTGAGATACGTATGCTTCTGTTGCGTGAGTCAATACGTCCATACCAGTATCAGCAGCAACAAATCCTGGAACCGTTAATACCAAAGCAGGGTCTACGATGGCTACAGTAGGAGTCAATGAGTAGTCAGCGATTGGGTATTTACGGTTGTTAGCCTTATCAGAGATAACGGCAAACGGTGTTACTTCAGATCCTGTACCAGATGTTGTTGGGATTGCGATAAACTTAGTCTTCTTACCAAGCAATGGGAACTTGAAGGCACGTTTACGGATATCCATGAATTTTTGAACAAGGTCACGGAAGTCAACTTCTGGTTGTTCATAGAAGAGCCACATTACTTTAGCTGCGTCCATTGGTGAACCACCACCAAGTGCAATGATTGTATCAGGTTTGAAGGAACGCATGATCTCTGTACCACGTTCAACTGTTGTGATATCTGGATCTGGTTCTACGTCAGCAAAGATTTGATAAACAACCTTATTACGACGAAGATCGAGTTGCTCGATGATACGATCTAGGAAACCAAGCTCTACCATAGCATGGTCTGTAACGATCATGACACGCTCAACGTCACGACATTTTTGAAGGTATTGAATTGAGTCACGTTCAAAGTATGTTTTTGAAGGAAGTTTCATCCATTGCATGTTATTTCTCCGTCTTCCGACTTTTTTGATGTTCAAGAGGTTGATGGCGCTGACGTTATCTCCAACTGAGTTGTGTCCGTAAGAGCCACATCCAAGTGTCAATGATGGCAAGAAGGCATTATAAACGTCCCCAATACCACCGAAAGTAGAAGGTGAGTTACAGATAACACGAATAGCTTTAACTGCTTTACCAAATTCTTTAGTTAATTCTTCATCTGCAGTATGGATCGCTGCTGAGTGACCAAGACCATTAAATTCAACCATTTGGCGAGCCTTGTTAATTCCGTCTTCACGACTGTCAGATTTCAACACAGCAATAACTGGAGATAATTTTTCACGAGTCAATGGCTCTTTTTCGCCAACTTCTTTACATTCTGCAGCAAGGATATTGGTTCCTTCAGGAACTGTAAATCCTGCTTGTTCTGCAATCCAAGCTGCTGGCTTACCTACGATATCTGCATTGAGCTTCGCACCAGCGCAGTTCTTGCTGTTGGCTTTCACACCGAAGCAGAATTCTTCAAGAAGAGCTTTTTCTTTTTTATTTACAAAATAAGTGTGGTAAGACTTGAATTCTTCTACAAATTCATCGTAAATTTCTTTGTCAATGATAACAGCTTGCTCAGATGCACAGACCATACCATTGTCAAAGGACTTAGACATCACGATATCATGAGCTGCCTGACGGATATTCGCTGATTTTTCAACATAAGCTGGTACGTTTCCGGCACCTACCCCAAGGGCTGGTTTTCCGCATGAATAGGCAGCCTTCACCATTGCGTTACCACCAGTTGCAAGGATTGTAGCCACTCCTTCATGGTTCATAAGAGCGCTAGTTGCTTCCATAGATGGTTGGGTAATCCATTGCACACAGTTTTCAGGGGCACCTGCTGCAATTGCTGCATCACGAACGATTTGAGCTGCATGTGCAGATGATTCTTGTGCAGATGGGTGGAAGGCAAAGACGATTGGATTACGAGTCTTCAATGAAATCAAAGACTTAAAGATTGCAGTTGAAGTTGGGTTGGTTGTTGGAGTAATCCCACAGATAACACCAACTGGTTCAGCAATCAAAGTCAAGCCTGTTACATCATCTTCTTCAATAACGCCAACTGTCTTTGTGTGACGCATGTTGTTTACAACGTGTTCACAGGCAAATAGATTTTTTGTCGCCTTATCTTCAAAAACTCCACGGCCAGTTTCTTCATAAGCATGAAGCGCCAATTCTCCATGGGCGTCAAGTGCTGCAACAGAAGCCTTAGCTACAATGTAGTCGATTTGTTCTTGGTCCAATTTGCGCATTTCTTCAAGAGCAACCAAGGCTTTTTGTACTAGCTCATCTACATGCTTTTCAGCTGCAAGTTTCTTTTCCTCAGGTGACACAGTTTTTTTATCAGCCATATTTTCCTCCATAGCTTTCAAGGAATTTATCCTTTGTTAATTTTTTCACAAGTTTATTATAACCCATTTACTTTCCTTTGTAAACACTTTCGCTTACATTTCACAAACTTTTTTATTATTGTTTGTGAAAGTTTTATCAATATCTGTTTATAGCTGGGGACTCCGCTATTTCTTTGTGAATTTAATCTTTTATAATAATTTTATTTCACATAGATTCATTTACATGTTTTCACAGAAGCTTGTAAAAATTAGGTAAGCGCTTTCATATATTATATATAAAGAACCCGAAGCTCGGGCCTTTATATTCATCATTAAATTAAGGTTTGACAGGACCTTGATTAGCTTCATCAAGTGTAGCCTTGATTGTTTGAGCATATAATTGACCACCTGCAGCAATGCTTTGTGCCTCAGTGCCAAAGTGAACGTAATCTGTTCCATACCAGATAGCAGGATTATCAATAGCTGCTTGATACCAATCTGCTACGTAGACATAATCATATTTCTTCGCCAATTCCAATTGGTACTGCCGAGTTTTTACTAGATCGCTATTTTCATCTCCAGCAACTCGTCCATCATACGGAGTCACTAAGATTAAACGGTGTCCTTTTGGAAGTTTTTCAACCAGTTTATTAAGCACTTCTTCGTAATTAGGAACTGTATTAGCACCTAAAGCAAGGACTACATTTTGTAGAAGAACCTTGTTGCTAATATCTGTTTGATAAACCTCTAAACCTGATTCCAGATTTCGGCTGACAGCTGCATCCAATTGCACACCAGGAATAGCTTCTTGTAACCAGTCATTAGCTCGCAAAGCTACAGAATCACCTATCAAGGTCGTTCCAGGCGCCACATTGTAATCAGTAGCTGTTGTTTGATCCGCTTGGCTACGAGTTAATTGCATCTTACTATCCGCTTGATTTAAGGCATTAATCATTAAGTCTTCCTCAAAAGCTCCAACTTTAGGGGAAGTAAAGATGATAAAGAAGCAGATGAGCCCCAAAGGGATCAGACTATAAAAAATCGGTCTCGCAATTGATTTTACATCGAGCTTAATACCAAACAAATCTGGTTTTCTTCCTGCTAATACAGGCTCTAAAATATAGAAAGAGACTGCTGCAAAGGCAAAGGATAGAAGAGTAGTTAATACTACCGCTCCTGCATTCCCCATCAGCTGACTGAAAATAATGTAAAAAGGCCAATGGAAGAGATAAACACCGTAACTCGTATCAGCAATAAATGTGACCCAGATCGGCTCTTCCAGCTTAGGTGTCTTTTCATGGAGAACACGAGCACCCAAAATCATAGCCAAGGCAGCTATCGTTGCGAGGAGAAAGCCAACCAAATAAGTGAAGATATTATCAAAACGAAGCAGGAAGGTTAGAAGAATTAAGACAACAAAACCACCACCAATAGTGGCTATCGTCTGCTTCATGCTCCAAGACTGTTCTAGTTTCTTGAAATTTGCCCCTACATTTTGAACACCAGAAACTGTAGCTAAAGCTGTCCCAGCAAAGAAGGGGAAGATATGTGTCCAGCTTGAAAAATAAAGTGAAGAAAAATTCTTAGTGAAAAAGCTACTTACAAACATGGACAGAAAACTAAATAAGAAAATCCCTGTCGAAATCAGAAAAATCATCCCTCGAAATTGGCCGAGGCTTCGACTTTTCTTAGCCAAGAACCAGACTGCCAATCCCCACAAAATATAATAATGCACCTCAAGTGCCAAACTCCAAGTATGTACAAATAAATGAGGTACAAACTGACTCTCGTAGCTACCGCCCGATAAAATTTCATAGAAATTTGTTACAAAACCTAGGGCACCCGCTATCTGCGTTCCAATACCAGCCACAAAATCTTTGCGAATGAAGAGGGTAAACGGCAGAGTGATCAGAATCATAAAGACCAGAGGCGGAAAAATCCTATAGAAACGTCGTCTTAGAAATCCTAAAATATCAATTTCTTGACGTTTAGCAAATTCATCAATCAGGAGTGAGGTGATCAAAAATCCAGAAAATGCGTAGAAAACGTCCACCCCAATAAAGCCTCCAGGAAACACTCCCTGGAAGAAATGATAGAGTAGAACGAGAAGCAAACCTGCTATCCTTACTAATGAAAACCATTTAATGCGCATTTTGATAAATTCCTTGTTTAAACTTTCCTTTGTAAACGACCTTTTGCTCGGTTGTTAGAGTGCCTTGGCCGTCCGCTTGGCCTTTACTAAACTCACCTTCGTACTTCCAACCGCTCTTAGAGGTAAATTTCCCCTTGCCATCAAAGATTCCATTTTTGAAATCTCCTTCGTACTTATCGCCATTTTTGAAAGTCAAAGTGCCTTGACCATCCATCTTTCCATGAACCAGACTGCCATCATACTTAATAGCCCCCTTATCAAGAGTAAGCACCCCTTTATCTGGAATATTAGAAGTAAAAACTAAAATCGCAGACAAAGCAATTAGTGTAACAGCAGCTATCTCAAAATTTGTTCTTGTCAAATAATGCTGGTAACGATTATAAAATTCTTTTAATTTATCCATTTTTATCCATCCAAACGTTCCAGCCAGCGCTCACAGCCTGCTTGAACCAGCCGGTAAGTTTCATCAAAATCATTAGTATACCAAGGATCTGGTACACTTTTATCCATAAACTGATATATCTTATCCTGATATTTCCGAGGGGCCATCTTTTTTAAATCGGCCACATTGGAAGCATCCATACCAACGATATAATCAAAGAAGGCAAAGTCCTTTTCAGACATCTGCAGAGAAGTTTTTTCAACATCAAATATAATCGCATGCTCATTCAAAGCTGCTTGAGTTCCTTGGTGAATTGGATTTCCATGTTCCCAATTAGAAGTTGCCCGACTTTCAATATGAAATTTATCAGTCAAACTTTTCATAACAAATTCAGCCATCGGACTCCGACAGATGTTGCCCAAGCAAACAAATACAATTTTCTTCATAGAAATACCTCTTCTTAATTATATCAGAAAATGACATTAAATAGGTTGCTGACCTCCAAAAAAACTGGACGCTTTTCTGCCAATTTAGCATTTTTCTCCTTTCCAAATAAGCAGGAAAAGACCACCTGATGGGTGGTCTTTTAGGGAGATTATTATGAAAAAGAAAAGTTTTAGGAGTTCAAGCTAAGTATCCTTAACTTATGATTACAGTATACTCGAGCCAACTTAAAATTATCTTAAAGCAATTTTAAGTTTCTTTTTCTGGCAAATAAATGTCCAACCTAGGCCACTTAGATTGCCATTTTTTCTTTTCCAAACGTTCTCTATAAAGTTTAATCCTTTCCTCATCCGCTAAAAAATGCGGTGTGGGTTTGACTTGAAAGTTAACAAGATCAGTCAAGCCATAAGCTATGAATAACTCAAGATCATCATTTTTTAATAAACGTAAACCAAGAGCTGTACAGGTTTCTGGATATTTACTCATAGCGTCCTGTGAACTAGTATAAGGCTTAGTATTAGGACTATGAATATGCATATAAACTTGATTCTTTACTTCCCAGCTATAGAGTGGATAAGCTTCTCTCAAGCGCTTCTCAATTTGTAACGTCTCCTCATAAGAAACTGTCGGATCAAAGAATATCACATCTATATCTGTTTCAAAATCAAATTTTTCCCGACCTGACAAATGATTCCAGATGAAATTTCTAACACTTCCAGCTGCCAGCCAGCTATCCTGTAAATTCAACTCTCGAATAATCTTTACAATAGTCATTAGATGCTGATCATCATAGAAAAGGTCTAGAAGATTTTTCTCTTCTATTTCCATAAGCCTATTTCTCCATATATTCATAACCTAAATGTTCATAGGCTTTTCTAGTCGCAACACGACCAGTTCTCGTCCTCATGATAAAGCCTTTTTGAATCAAATAAGGTTCATACATATCTTCAACCGTTTCACGCTCCTCAGCAATATTTACTGACAAGGTACCTAGACCGACTGGACCACCACCATACATCTCAATCATAGTTCTCAGAATTTTTTGATCGACATAGTCCAAACCTTCATGATCCACATCTAACATGGAAAGAGCTTGATCCGTGATTGTCTCATCAATCAAACCATTGCCCATAATCTGAGCATAATCTCGAACTCGCTTCAATAGACGGTTGGCAATTCGAGGGGTGCCACGACTACGCAAAGCCAGTTCTTTAGCTGCTTCATGAGTGATATCCATCTCAAAAATTTCTGCCGTTCGCTCAACAATCTCAGTCAAATCAGCTTCTTCATAGTACTCCATGTGCCCTGTGATACCAAAGCGAGCTCTCAGAGGATTGGACAACATTCCTGCACGCGTGGTGGCACCTATGAGGGTAAACGGTGGTAAATCAAGATGGACACTACGATTAGCATCCCCTGAACCAATCATGATATCGATGTAAAAATCTTCCATAGCACTGTAGAGGACTTCTTCTACTGCCATTGGCAGACGGTGTATTTCATCGATAAAAAGAACGTCACCAGGCTCTAAATCATTTAAAATAGCAACCAAATCTCCTGCTTTTTCAATAACTGGTCCCGAAGTCTGCTTGATATTCACACCCAGCTCATTGGCAATCACAAAAGCCATGGTCGTCTTCCCCAGTCCAGGAGGGCCAAATAAAAGAGCATGATCCAAAGCCTCATCCCTTAGTTTTGCTGCTTCAATAAAAATCTTCAACTGATTCTTGACCTTATCTTGGCCAATATACTCCTGCAGATATTGTGGTCGAAGCGTGCGCTCCACCATTTCTTCATCCATCATTTGTTCATTATCTAAAATTCTACTCATGTCACCATTATATCAAAATATCATAGTTTAGGACTATTTTAAATAAAAAAGAGAGCGAGAAACCTTTTTAATGAAGGTTTTCCATCGCTCTCTTTCTTTTTAAACCCAAAGATTAATTAACCTTTTTAGTACGATATAAGAAGACTGAAACTGCAAGAAGCAGGAAGCCAACAAGAACTGAGAATGCTGAGGACTCAGCTGTTCCTGTCTTAGGCAATTCTTTCTTCACTTCTTTTTTAGGTTCTTCCTTCTTAGGATCTTCATGCTTATCACCTGATGGTTTTGGTTTTTCTTCAGATGATGTTGGAGGTGTTTTAGCAGCATACGTATTGGTAAAAGTTGGTCCGTTACCAGTAACTGTCGCTACAAGTTTACCGTTCGTATCATAAGCAACTTCTACAGTCACTTTGTGAACTGTCTTATCATAAGTCACACCTGCTTCATTACCAGCTTTTTCAGCAACAGTGTAGGTATGTGTACCTGCTTCTGTATATGTGATTGATGGGAATACAACTTTTCCATCTGCAGCATTTGTTGCCGTGCCGATGACTTTGTCGCCTTCCTTCAATTCAAATTCATATTTACCTGCTTCTAATTCCTTTCCAACTAAAGTTTTTGTCGCTTCAATTGTAATGGTATCAGCAGCTGGAGCTGGTTTTGTATAAGTGTTAGTGAAAACTGGTTGTTCACTAGTGATAGTTGCTACCAATTGACCTTGGCCGTCATCCGCAACCTCTACAGTTACTTCGTGAGTATTTGTATCGTAGGTAACGTTTTCTTCCTTGCCAGCTTTTTCTGAGACGAGATAAGTATGAAGGCCTGGTCCTTTATACTCAATTTCTTTGAAAGTAATGCTGCCATCTGCTTTGTTCTTAGCGGTATCAACAAGATTTCCTTCAGAGTCTTTCAGTTCAAACTCATACTTATCTGCTTCAAGGGCTTTACCGTTTAGAACTTTTTTAGCTTCAATTGCTTTTTTACCTGGTTTTGCAACATAATCGTTTACAAAGACTGGTTTTTCACTTGTAACAGTCGCTTCAAGCTGACCTTGACCATTGTCAACAACCTCTACAGTTACTTTGTGTGAAGTTTTGTCATAAGTCACACCGGCTTCATTACCAGCTTTTTCTGACATAGTGTAAGTATAAGTTCCTGCCTTAGTGTATTCAATTTCTGGGAAACTAATCGAACCATCTGCAGTATTCTTAGCTGTACCAACTACTTTGTCGTTTTCTTTGAGCTCAAACTCATATTTATCAGCCTCAAGGGCTTTGCCATTCAGAACTTTCTTAGCTTCAATTACTGTTTTTCCTGGTTTCGCAGCATAAGTATTGGTGAAGACTGGCTTGTCAGCTGGAACAGTTGCTTCAAGCTGACCACGTCCATTGTCCGCAACATCTACAGTTACTGTGTGTGAAGCTGTATCATAAGTCACACCGGCTTCATTACCAGCTTTTTCAGTAATTGTATATGTATGAGGGCCTGTAGCAGTATACTCAATTGCTGGGAAAACTACTGAACCATCTGCTTTGTTTTTAGCTGTACCAACTACTTTATCGCCTTCTTTGAGCTCGAACTCATACTTGTCAGCTTCAAGGGCTCTGCCTTTCAAAACTTTAATTGCCTCAATAGTTGCTGTAGTTGGTTTAGCAGAGTAAGAATTTACAAATACTTTGTTGTCGTATTTAACACTTGCAAACTTTTCTCCAAAGACATCTGTTACTGTAACTTCAGCATTAATGGTCTTGTTATCATAAACATAGCCTGGTTCTTTCTCATCCACTTCTTTGATTTGGTATCTGAAAGTACCAGCCTTTGAGAATTTAATTGCTTTAAATTTAACTTGGCCGTCTTTGTTGTTTTTGGCAGTTTCAACCACTTTGCCATCTGGATCAATCAATTGGAAGATGAATTCATCACCTTTCAATGTTCCACCATTCAGTTGCTTTGTAACTTCAAATTCAACTTCAGAAGGGCGAGCACCTGATCCAATTCCTTCAGTAGTTGTTAGAGGAGCAAAGCCATCTACATCATATACACCATCTGATGTTGTCACTTTCACATTGTTGAAAGCTTTCTTGGTAGTATTGTCAACTGGAGCAGTCAAACGAGTACGGTACAAAACATACAGACCTTGTGTACTCAAGTCACCATTACCATTTGGAGTAATAGTGAAAGAATTTGTACCCGTAACATTTACATGTGAAGCATCCAGTCTTGGACGAGCCTCAGCCTTATTCCATTCAGTAAAGTAATATCCAGTAATTTCACTTGCTAAGACTTGACCTTCAGGGATTGTATCCTCAATCTTAACTCCTGTAACAGGTTTTACGTAACGATTGATACGGATACGCCAGTTAACATAATTAGGATCATCAGCATCTTGGACACCCCACTTGGTATAACCAGTAGGATCATCATCTGGTACGATACGAGTCAATCTATATGTCCCTGCACCAGGAATATCAATGCTGTATTCCTTATTTAACTCGACATCATCTGCCCAAACCACAGTGAACAAAGCAGTCAGTTCGCGATCTTCTGTCAGATTTTTGAAGTATTCTTCATTAGTGATGGTCACTGTAGCAGAATTAGTTGCAGCATTTGTCTGCAGTTCTGCGATTTTAGTAGCTCCATCCTTGGCATAGATATCTGTCGTGATGTCGCGCTCAACTTTAAACTCTTTTGGCACTTTATATACCATAAAGTCCCCGTTCTTCAAAGTGGCAGAATTATCAAACTTGTAGGTCGGATTCAGATAGAACTTTCCTTCACCATACTTGGCACCATCAACCAACCGATTATTATTAATGGTTGGAGAGGTTGTCATCGTATAGTTGTTTGACGGTAATTCTTCCGCTTTAACTGTGTAACTTGTTTTTAGTAGAGGTATGAATACCGATACTATTAACAACAGCGTCATAAATGCATGAAAGAGCTTTTTATTCATCTTTTTCACAACATTTTCCTCCTTTATATTTGGGCACAATCCCTTACTTTATATTATATATTCTTCTATAACACTGTCAAGGATATTTCATCTAATTTTTATGCAATCCATACATAATAAACACGACAAATAGATTTTATACATAAAATCAAATATAAGGTCATAAAACAGCAGAAAAATGCGACATTTCTTCCTCTTTTTCTATATGCCTACTCCCTTTAACTAGGAAGCTCATGTCTTTATCCTTCGAAAAACAAAAAACCATCAGTCAGAATCAAGGCCTAACTGATGGGGCTATCCAAAAGAATTTTTTATTTATCTAAATGCCACACTTCATCATTGTATTGTTGAATCGTACGGTCAGCTGAGAAGAAACCAGCTTTAGCAATGTTTACAATAACTTTATCCAACCATGCGTCGCGGTTTTCATAGTCAGCAAGCATTTGCTCTTTGACTTTGATGTAGTCTTCCAAGTCAAGGAGAGTCATGAACCAGTCTTTGTTGATCAATTCGTTGTAAAGACGTTCCAAGCGTTCTTTCTTACCTACTGCAAGAACAGCATCACTAACGATGAAGTCAACCAACGGTTTGATAGCTTCACGAGCGTAAAATTCACTTGATTTGTAAGCAGATTTCGCATAAAGATCGATAACAGTTTCTGAATCTTCACCGAAGATGTAAATGTTTTCGTCGCCAACCAACTCAGCGATTTCCACGTTTGCACCATCCATAGTACCAAGAGTCAAGGCTCCGTTCAACATGAATTTCATGTTACCAGTACCTGAAGCTTCTTTGGAAGCAAGTGAGATTTGTTCTGAGATATCACACGCTGGGATAAGGAAGCTTGCTGCAGTAACATTGTAGTTTTCAACCATGACTACTTGCAAGTGTGGAGCTACTGCTGGGTCGTTTGCAATGACTTCTGACAAGCAAAGGATCAAGTGGATAATATCTTGCGCAATTGTGTAAGCAGGAGCTGCTTTACCACCAAAGAAGACAGTAATTGGACGAGCAGGAATGTTTCCAGCCTTGATGTCAAGGTATTTGTGAATCACATACAAAGCGTTCATTTGTTGGCGTTTGTACTCGTGAAGACGCTTGATTTGGATGTCAAAGATAGAGTTTGGATTGATTTCCACACCTTGGTGTTCTTTCAAGTGACGAGCCAATTTACGTTTGTTGTGAGCTTTGATGCTTTCCAATTTTTCTTTGACAGCAGCTTTATCTTCATAAGACAAAAGATTTTCAAGTTCTTCTGCTTCATAGTGCCAACCATTACCAAGAATTTCATCTAAATAGTGAGAAAGGCGTGGGTTAGCATGCATAAGCCAACGACGGAAAGTAATACCGTTTGTTTTGTTGTTGAATTTTTCAGGGTAGATGTCATAGAAAGCTTTCAACTCTGAGTTCTTCAAGATCTCAGTGTGGAGAGCCGCAACCCCGTTAACACTGTATCCATAATGGATATCCATATGAGCCATATGAACACGGTCATTTTCGTCAATGATTTGGACAGCAGGATCTTTGTAAACTTCCTTGACACGTTTGTCAAGTTCCTTGATAATCGGAACAAGATGAGGAACAACTTCTTCCAAGAATTCTAGCGGCCATTTTTCAAGAGCCTCTGCAAGAATAGTGTGGTTTGTATAAGCAGTCATTGACTTGACAATGTTTACAGCTTCGTCAAATTCCAAACCACGTTCTGTCAAGAGACGGATCAACTCAGGGATAACCATTGAAGGGTGAGTATCATTGATTTGTACAACTGCATAGTCTGCAAGATCGTGCAAGTTGCTTCCTTTTTCGATTGCTTCATCAATGATTAATTGCGCACCATTTGAAACCATAAAGTATTGTTGGAAGATACGAAGAAGTTCACCTTGTTTGTCACTATCGTCTGGATAAAGGAAGAGAGTCAAGTTACGAGCAATATCTGTCTTGTCAAAATCAATTCCTTCTTCAATCAAGCTAGAGTCTACAGAATCTAAATCGAAGAGGCGCAAACGGTTTTTCTTTTCTGTCTTATAACCTGGTACATCAATGTCATAGAGTGTAGAAGTTAAAGTAAAGTTTGCAAAAGGTACTTGGTAGCTACGAGTAGATTTTACCAACCAGTTTTGATCACTCAACCAGAAGTTAGGGATTGTTGTTTGCTCATTGTTTTTCAACACTTGTTGGAAGAGACCAAAGTGGTAGTTCAGACCTACTCCGTCTCCGTTCAAGCCTAGTGTTGCGATTGAATCAAGGAAGCAGGCAGCCAAACGGCCTAAACCACCATTACCAAGAGATGGTTCTAATTCAACTTCTTCTACTTCAATCAAATCTTTACCTGCATCAGCCAATTCTTTTTTGACATCATCATAAAGGCCGAGGTTGATCAAGTTGTTTGACAAAAGTTTACCAATCAGGAACTCAGCAGAAATATAGTACAATTTCTTCTTTGAATCATTGACAGGTTTAGTTGCACTGTATTCTTTTGTATAGTTCAAAAGAGCAGTATAGAGTTCTTCATTAGTACAATCAGCAATGTTTTTTTGATACGCGTTTTGTACGTATTGCTGTAATTTAGACATTTTTTTCTCCTTTGGAATTCTGATTTACATTGTTTTTGGGTTTAAGTTTTGTATTAATTCGGCGATAAATAGTTGTTAGAGAGAGCAACTCTGCCTCTACCTCTTTAGACAATTCATCTTCTGTCATACGCCATTGCCAGTTGCCACCAATAGTGGATGGCAAGTTCATTCTTGCTGAACCATCTAATTCTAGCAGATCTTGCATGGTTGCGATTGCCATATAGCTAACAGAAGCAAAGATCGTACGGAGCATTGCATGAGGAACAGTTTCGTATTCTTTACGGTTGGTATAAACAGCTAAGTATTCACGAGTTGGATCATCAATCTCATCCTTATACCAGCCAAGAACAGTATTATTATCATGAGTTCCTGTATACATTACTGAGTTATGAGGTGCCAAGTGTGGACTATCAATGCTTTCGTCATCTGGATTGAAGGCAAACTGCAAAATCTTCATTCCTGGGAAACCAGTCTTCTCACGAAGCTCAATGACTTCATCAGTCATAAAGCCTAGGTCTTCAGCAATGATATTCAGTTCTCCCAAAGCTTCTTTAACAGCTTTAAATAGAGCATAGCCAGGTCCTTTTACCCACTTACCAGTTGCAGCTGTTTCTGAATCCGCTGGGATTTCCCAATAAGATTCAAATCCGCGGAAATGGTCAATACGAACGATGTCATAAATCTTAAAGCTTTCACGCAGACGCTCAACCCACCAAGAATAGCCATCTTTATCCATAGCTTTCCAGTCATAGATCGGGTTCCCCCAAAGTTGGCCTGTTTCTGAGAATTCATCAGGCGGACATCCTGCCACACAAGTTGGTTTACCAACAGAGTCTGTTTTAAAGAAATGTGGTTGTGCCCAAACATCAGCACTATCTGCTGCTACATAGATTGGCATATCTCCGACAATCTCAATATGATGCTTATTCGCATAATCTTTTAAAGCTAGCCATTGTTGGAAGAAGAAGTATTGAGTGACACGATGGTATTCCATCTGTTCGCTCAGGCGATCACGGTAATCAGCCAAGGCCTCTGGCTTACGCAGGCGAATGTCTTCATCAGACCACTCTGTCCACGCCGCCAAATCAAAGTGCTCTTTGATTGCCATGTAGTCAACATACAGGTCTAACCAGTTGGCATTGTCTGCCACAAATTTTTTATAAGCCTTCAAATCAGAACTTTGAAGGAAATTTTTAACAGCTTTTTCCAATAGTGGACGACGTGCTTCGAATATCTTAGCATAGTCAACAGCCTTAGGGTCACTTCCAAAATCCACACCATCTAAATCACTTTCTTGAAGCAAACCTTCTTTTATAAGAAGATCTAAGTCAATAAAGTGAGTATTTCCTGCGAAAGCAGAAAAAGATTGGTAAGGAGAGTCTCCATAGCTAGTCGTGCCTAGTGGCAAAATCTGCCAATAGCGTTGCTTAGTTCTTACCAAGAAATCTACAAAATCATACGCACTTTTCCCAAAAGATCCAATTCCGTATTTCCCTGGCAAAGAAGAAATATGCATGAGAACACCACTTTGACGTTCTTTCATCTTGTCACCTCAATATTTTTCTTAGTTAAAATCTACGTTTTGTTCAACGAAAACGTTTGCGTAGTTCGATTATATCTGTTTTTAGTTTTCTATGCAACCATTTTATAAAAATTTTTTCAATTCTTCAAGAGAATCATCTAACTTTTCTTTTTTTCTTCTATAATATTGACAAATAATTTGTCGGATAAAAAATATTTTTTTGATTTTTTGGAAAAATATCTTGCAAACGGTTACTTTTTGTGATATAATTTTTTCAGTTTAAGAAAACGTTTGCGTAAACTTAAATGTAAATTATTACTTTTTTTATTCTTAGGAGGAATAAACATGAAAAACAAAGCTCTTAAAAGTGCTGCTGTATTGGGTACTGTTGCTGTAGCTAGCTTTATTTTAGCTGCTTGTGGTAGCAAGGCTTCTTCAACTAAATCATCTGAATCTGGTGATAAAAACGTTACTGTTTATGTTGAAGAGCAGTACAAGGCTTACATGGAGAAAGCTGCAGCAGCTTTTGAAAAAGAAACTGGTTCTAAAGTTACTATTAAAACTGGTGACCAAATGGGTGGATTGGACAACCTTTCACTCGACAACCAGTCTGGTAAAGCTCCAGACGTTTTGATGGCTCCATACGACCGCGTAGGAAGCCTCGGTACAGATGGACAATTAAACGAAGTAAAATTAAGCAAAGATAGTAAGACAGATAAAACTACTGAATCTCTAGTAACAACAGAAGGTAAAACATACGGAGCACCTGCTGTTATCGAAACTCTTGTAATGTACTACAACAAGGACTTGATTTCAAAAGCTCCAACTACTTTTGCTGAATTAGAAGAGCTTGCTAAAGACAGCAAATATGCATTTGCTGGTGAAGATGGTAAAACATCTGCCTTCCTTGCTGACTGGACAAACTTCTACTACGCTTACGGACTTCTAGCTGGTAACGGCGGTTATGTATTCGGTGACAATGGTAAAGATCCTAAAGATATCGGTCTTGCTAATGAAGGTGCAATTAAAGGTATCGAATACGCTAAAACTTGGTATGCAAAATGGCCTAAAGGAATGCAAGATACTGAAGGCGCTGGAAACTTGATCCAATCACAATTCCAAGAAGGTAAAACTGCTGCTATCATCGATGGACCATGGAAAGCATCTGCTTTGAAAGAAGCTAAAGTAAACTATGGTGTTTCAACTATCCCAACTCTTCCAAACGGAAAAGAATACGCTGCTTTCGGTGGTGGTAAAGCTTGGGTTATCCCAACTGGTGCTAAAAACCCAGAAGTTGCTCAAAAATTCGTTGACTTCTTGACTTCAACTGATCAACAAAAAGCATTTTACGATGCTACTAACGAAGTACCTGCTAACACAGAAGCTCGCGAGTACGCAGTAAGCAAGAAAGATGAACTGACAGACGCAGTTGTTAAACAGTTCCAATCAGCTCAACCAATGCCAAACATCTCTGAAATGAGTACAGTTTGGGATCCAGCTAAAACTATGTTGTTCGATGCTGTAAGCGGTAAAAAAGACGTTAAAACTGCTGCTGACGATGCAGTGAAATTAATCAAAGATACTATCGCTCAAAAATACGCTAACAAATAATAAAGAACTCTAGGGGTGGGAATTTTCCCTACCCCTTCTTTATTAAAAAGCTATTAAAACAACTACGGGTTTCTTAAAAATTTTGAAAAAAGAGAAATATTTTCTAACATTTAGTTTTATATTCTCTGCTTTCAAAATTTTTAGCCCCTCTTTGAATCTTATTCAGGAGACAAATATGACTAGACAACAGAACCCAAGTAAAGCCTTGTTGCTGTCCCTGATTCCAGGGCTTGGACAAATTTATAACAAACAGAAAGCCAAGGGGTTCATCTTCTTAGGTGTGACACTGGCCTTTCTAATCTATTTCTTTGCGATCGCTTCTGGTGAGCTAGGAAATCTTATCACACTTGGTGAAATGCGCGGACGCGACAACTCCCTCTTTATGTTGATCCGTGGTGCCTTCCACTTAATTATCGTACTGGTTTATTTCCTATTTTATGCCTTCAACTTAAAGGACGCTCACACAACAGCTAAACGCTGGAATAACGGTATTCCGGTTCATACTACTCTGAAAGAAATGATTCACAACATCTATGAGAATGGTTTCCCATACTTGCTGATCATCCCTTCTTATGTAGCTATGACCTTTGCTATCATTTTCCCTGTATTGGTAACTCTTCTGATTGCTTTTACAAACTATGATTTCAAACACCTTCCTCCAACAAAACTGCTGGACTGGGTTGGTTTGACAAACTTCAGCAACATTTGGAGTCTCAGCACTTTCCGCTCAGCCTTTGGTTCTGTCCTATCTTGGACTATCATCTGGGCTTTATGTGCTTCAACTTTACAAATTGTTATCGGTATTTTCACAGCTATTATTGCTAACCAACCTTTCATCAAAGGAAAACGCATCTTCGGTGTTATCTTCCTACTTCCTTGGGCGGTACCAGCTTTCATTACAATCTTGACTTTCTCAAATATGTTTAATGATAGTATCGGTGCAATCAACACCCAAGTTATTCCTTTGCTTAGCAAGGTATTGCCTTTCTTGAACAATACCCTCATCCCTTGGAAAACAAATCCTACTTGGACCAAGGTTGCCTTGATTATGATGCAAGGTTGGCTAGGATTCCCATACATCTACGTCTTAACTTTGGGAATTCTGCAATCCATTCCAAATGATTTATATGAAGCAGCTTATATTGATGGAGCAAATGCTTGGCAAAAATTCCGCAACATTACGCTACCAATGATTTTAGCTGTTGCTGCGCCAACTCTTATCAGTCAGTATACCTTCAACTTCAATAACTTCTCTATCATCTACCTCTTTAATGCAGGTGGACCTGGTAGTGTCGGTGGAGGCGCTGGTTCAACAGATATCTTGATTTCTTGGATTTATCGTTTAACTACTGGTACTGCACCTCAGTACTCAATGGCCGCAGCCGTAACCTTGATTATCTCAATTATCGTTATCGGTATTTCAATGATTGCTTTCAAGAAACTACACGCATTTGACATGGAGGACGTATAAGATGAATAATTCTGTAAAATTAAAACGTCACTTTAATCATTTTCTGACTTACCTGTATCTCGTAGTTCTGTCAGTAATCATTATTTATCCTCTATTAATTACGATTACATCAGCCTTTAAAACTGGTAACATTGTCGCCTTCAAACTTGATTTTAATATCGATTGGAGTTTTGACAACTTCAGCAGGCTCTTCTCTGAAACACTCTACGGAACCTGGTACCTCAATACGGTCATCATTGCTGTCTTGACAATGATTGTGCAAACCAGTATAGTAGTTTTAGCTGGTTACGCATACAGCCGCTATAACTTCATCGCCCGCAAGCAAAGTTTGGTCTTCTTCTTGATTATCCAGATGGTACCAACCATTGCTGCCCTCACCGCCTTCTTCGTCATGGCTTTGATGTTGAATGCTTTGAACCAAAACTGGTTCCTCATCTTCCTTTATGTTGGTGGAGGAATTCCAATGAATGCTTGGCTGATGAAAGGTTACTTTGATACCGTTCCAATCTCTCTTGATGAGTCAGCTAAACTAGATGGTGCCGGTCATTTCCGACGCTTCTGGCAAATCGTCCTTCCTCTGGTTCGTCCAATGGTTGCTGTACAAGCACTTTGGGCCTTCATGGGACCATTCGGAGACTATATCTTATCTAGTTTCCTCCTTCGGGATAAAGAATTCTATACAGTTGCAGTCGGTCTGAGAACATTTGTCAGCGATGTTAAAAATATGAAAATCGCCTTCTTTGCCGCAGGAGCTATCTTAACTGCTCTTCCAATCTGTATCTTATTCTTCTTCCTACAAAAGAACTTTGTATCTGGTTTAACAAGCGGTGGTGACAAGGGATAATCTTGTCCCACCCTGTTTTTTGTCGGACGACTATAAAAATTAGAAAGAGCTACTATGTACCCCTACCCTTTTAATTATTTTTCAAGTATTTTTCAATTTAAAAAAGCTTTTGCTAACCGTAAACTTTTGTCTTGGTTCCAACTGATTTTTACTAGTCTTTTCTTAATTTCTATGACCTTGATTCCTGTGGCATTGCAGACTGCTGCTAAAGAGAGCTATCCATTAGATACCTTTATCGATCAAGTTTTCCAGCCTTTAGATGAGTCTGCTATGAGAGAGCTTAGCAATCATGTTCAGATCAAAGACGGCCAACTAACTTATGATAGTCACTTTGGTGTACAAAAAAATAAAGACGGTCAGGTTATTATCGGACATCACAAGGATACCCGACCAGGAGACAAGTTAACACTTTATTTTGACAAGGATCATCTCCTGATCAGTAAAAGCAAGAAAGAGTTGGCTGCCATTCGTTACCAGGCTATTAACCAGGAAGCTTTAAAGGATAAGAAAAGCTTGAGCGAGGCCATTTCCAAAGATTGGTTCCAGCAAAACCGTTTGATTATCAGTCTATTTTTACTTTTGGTGTCTGGCCTGCTCTTGACCTTTAACTTCTTCATTGTGACCTTTGGAGCCAGTCTCTTCCTTTATCTAACTAAAAAATCTAAACTCTTTTCATTTAAAAAGTTCAAGGAATGTTATCATTTCACTCTAAACTGTCTTGGGCTTCCGACTCTCATTGCTGTCTTCTTTGGCATATTAGGTCAGCCTTTGACAACCATGATTATGATTCAAAATATTCTCTTTGTATTATTCCTTGTTATCACCTTTTATCGTACGCATTTCCGTGATGAAAATTAGGAGGTCATCATGCCTGTTACTATTAAAGATGTTGCCAAACTAGCTGAGGTTTCGCCCTCAACTGTAACCCGTGTTATCCAGAACAAGTCTACGATTAGTGATGAGACAAAAAAACGGGTTCGCAAGGCTATGAAAGAACTGAATTACCATCCAAATCTAAATGCCCGCAGTCTGGTCAGCAGTTATACTCAGGTCATCGGCCTCGTCTTACCAGATGATTCAGATGCTTTCTATCAAAATCCATTTTTCCCATCTGTTCTGAGAGGGATCTCACAAGTAGCTTCTCAGCACCAATACGCTATTCAGATTGCTACCGGTAAAGATGAGAAAGAACGGATGACAGCCATTTCTCAAATGGTACACGGCCGTCGGGTGGATGGACTTATTTTCCTTTACGCCGAAGAAAACGATCCTCTAGTTCGGATGGCCTACGAAGAGCAATTCCCCTTCCTTATCCTAGGAAAATCTCTTTCTCCTTTTATTCCATTGGTCGACAACGATAATATCCAAGCGGGGTTTGATGCAACTGAATATTTCATTAAAAAAGGTTGCCGCCATATTGCTTTTATCGGAGGAACTAAAAAGCTCTTTGTAACCCAAGACCGTTATACCGGCTACGAAAATGCTTTAAAAGAGCATCAGCTGGAATTAGATCCTCAGAGCACTGCCTTTGTCACAGAATTTTTGGAAGAAAAGGGTTACCAGTTTACCAAGCGCTTGCTAGCAAAAAATCCAAATATTGATGCCATCATCACTACAGATAGCTTGCTGGCATCTGGTGTTTGTGATTTTCTCTCTTCACAAAACTTAACTATCCCAGTCCTTTCTTTTGATTCGGTGGAGCCAAAGTTAGACTTGGCAGCCTATGTTGATATCAATACCCTGGAACTGGGTAGAGTGTCCTTCCAAACTATCCTCCAGATCATCAATGATAACAAGGAAAATCGGAAAATCTGCTATCGCCAATTGATTTCCCATAAGATTATCGAACGGTAAATTAGTATTTTCATCGAACCGTAAACCGAAATGTTAAAAACACAAAAATGGAGCCTCAATCCCAGATAAAAAATAACAACCGTAGTTACATTCAAGTTAAACTACGGTTGTACTTCTCTTTGGCCTTGCATTTTTATGTTTGGCGATCATTTAGACTTACTATTTAATTTTTTACTGGCAGCCTCTGATGGTACACGCGCTTCTGGGGCTAGCTTATCTTTTATAAAGGAGATTTATGTCTTTTAGAACCTTTCAAGCTTATTTAGATAACACACGACTGATTAATCTTCAGTTACCCATCATTTATGATGCTAAGGACCTGTCCTTCACTTTGGAAACTGACAATCAGGTGATTCCTCTGACTATTCAAACATGCAAATCTTCTACCGAACATTGCCTTTACAGCCTGACTTTAGAAGAAGATATCGATTTGGAACAGCATTATCTCGTCTACGACCAGGACCGCAATAAAACTGTTCTAGCATTCCGACATATTGTCCAAGAACCGATTTTTGATCAAACTTTTGACTACGATCAAGATGATCTTGGTGCAACTTATACCTCGAAGGCTACTTCTTTTGCCTTTTGGGCTCCTATTTCCGAACAAGTCCTTATCAAGTTGAAAAAAGATGGCAAAGAGGCTATCTGGCCCCTCCTTCGCCAGGAAAAAGGCGTTTGGAAAACAACGATTCCTGGTGATTGGGAGAGAGCTAGCTACACCTATCTTCACAAGGTCAATGGTCAGTGGCTGGAAGTACACGACCCTTACGCCCTCTCTTCTGAAGCCAATTCTGGTGCTAGCTTTATTATTGATCCAAAGAAACTACTCAATACAACTGGAGTCAAGCGGGCCAAAACCCAGCTAAGCCCAACCAAGGCCGTCATTTACGAGATGAGTGTTCGCGACTTCTCTAGCCAAAAGGATGCTGGTTTTAAAGAACCGAGCACATTCCGAGCGCTAACAGAGTCTCCCAAGCTAGGCAAACGTAAAATTGGTATGCAGCACTTGCTAGATCTGGGAATCACCCATATCCAGCTCATGCCTGTTTATGATTTTGGTAGTGTAGATGAGAAACACCCTGAACAAGTCTACAACTGGGGCTATGATCCGGTCCAGTATAATGTTCCAGAAGGCAGCTTTGCCAGTGACCCAGAGGATCCTTATGCACGCATTCTAGAATTGCAGGAAGCTATCGCAGCCTACCATGAGGCAGATATGAGTCTGATCATGGACGTTGTTTACAATCACGTTTATGATGCGGATAGCTTTGCTTTTGAAAAGATAGTTCCTGGTTATTTCTATCGCTTGGATGAGCAAAAACAACGAACTGACGGAACTTTCTGTGGTAACGATGTTGCAAGTGAGAGAGCCATGGTCCGTCGCTTCATCAAGCATTCGGTCAAGCAATGGGTGAATCTCTATGGCTTTGACGGTTTCCGTTTTGACCTCATGGGTATCTTAGATATCCAAACTATGAATGAGCTAGCAGAAGAGCTAAAATCGAGCTACCCAAATGTCTATCTCTACGGAGAAGGCTGGAAAATGGCGACTGGTTTGGAATCAGACCTCTTGGCCCACCAGTATAATGCAGCAGAATTGACTGATTATGGCTTTTTCAGCGATAATTTCCGTGATACCATCAAAGAAACCATCTTAAACAAACAAAGACTGACTAGATCCGAATGGACTTCCAGCATGGCTAATATCCTAACAGCTAATGTCGGCTTAGAAACAGCAAACCATTTCCAAAGTCCTCAACAGGCCATTAACTACACTGAGTGTCATGACAATGCGACTGTCTTTGACTACTTTAAAATGGAAGATTCAAACATCAGTCTAAAAGAACGCTTGGCTAGTGCTCGCTTGGCCTTACACTTGGTCTTGCTTGCTCAGGGGGTCCCTTTCCTCCATAGTGGTCAAGAATTCTTCCGTCACAAAGACCTGCTAGATAATAGCTACAACATTCCAGATACTATTAACCGTCTGGACTGGCAAAGCTTACTCAACTATGAAGAAGATGCTGACTTCATTCGTGAACTAATCAGCTTCCGAAAAGAACACCCTCTACTCAGTCTCGAAAGTCGAGAAGAAATCTTGGAAGCTTGCCAAGTTGAGTGGCTCAATGATTCACTGGTCAAGTATCAGATATCACAGCAAGATGAACAAATGACCATCTTGATCAACTTTGATTCGAAAGATCAGACCTACCAAAACGAACTAGGTCAGGAAGTCTTTCTATCCTACCCTGCTATCAGCAGCGAAAAGGCTATCGCTCCCTTAGCTGACAGCTATGTTGTTCCTGCTAAGCAAGTCTTGGTCTTGAAATAAACAGAACAGCACGCCTCTATATAAGAGACGTGCTTTTATTTTTCTAATGTCAACTAGTTTAAAGCTGATAGAGTTCTGCGATCTTATCACCAACACGGCTGATATCATTTTGCAGACCACGAAGCTCAAAAGTATCTAGCAGAGGAAAGCCAAAACGTTGAGAATATTGCTTGGCCGTTAAACAATACTGATTGTTGAAATTACGGTTGCCACTGCCTACGATACCGAAACATTTTTTATAGTTTTCTTCAAATTCAATAAAGGCCGCTAAATCATTGGTTAAAATCTCAACATCACCAGAGTCAACTCCATTTCCACCCTCTAAATAAGTAGGCAAGAAGGCTACAAACTGATTGTCCATAGCAAAGAAATCTTGGCCCTCTTTGACCAAATCCTTAATATTGACCTGTTCTACTTCAAGATCCGCGTGGCCTTCTTGCAAATAGGCCGTCAGACGCTTGATAAAGCTTGCTGTATTCCCACTTAAACTAATATAAACTAAGGAAACCTTTGCCATTCTATCCTCCTAAAACTAAAAATAACATCTATCCTTTTCTTAAAATTGTAAGCCGATAAATCTTATTTGTCAAATTTTAAATAGGCTCCTTTTTCACTTCCAAGTCCTTCTGCTGACGCCAGGTATAAAAGAGGACAATAGCTAAAAAGAGGATATTCAGTAAGAGTCCGACTATGGTTACAGCCTTAGGGATCATCATGACTGATTCACGAATCGCTGGATCACTAAAATAATGATAGAGTGGCTGAGAAGACAGATAATCATAAGCCATAACAAGAATGCTAAAGACCGAGTAGGCGGAGTATAGGATGTTGGCTAGAAGTAGCTTCTTCTTGATCAGCAATACAAGTACTGTCGCCAATAAAAGAAGACCCACAAATAGAATCAGAACCTGACTCATACTATGATTCAAATCAAAAACCGCATCATAAAACCGATTATACTGCTGGGCTACCTCACCTTTTAGCTGCATAACTTCTGCGGGATTCTCTAGTCTTTTTCCTGCAAGAAGGTCCCAGAGACTAAGCAGTCCACCAAAGACAGAGATCAACCAACACACGTACAAATAAATTGCTTTCTTTTTCATATTAACCCTCTATTTCTTCTAAAATAATAGAATCCGAAGGCTATCGAAAGGGGAAACTGAATGAAGTTTAGAGATTGCATTTTCAGGAGACAGACATACTCTCAAAAAAGTTTGTGTAATGCTAAAAAGATTTTCTTGCCTTCGGATTTCTATACATTCATTATAAATAACTTTTAAAAAATGATGCGCCAAAGCTTCTAAAATGACCCTGATTCTCCTTGAAAAGCCTCTTTTTCAAAAAATCACAGCCTCCTAGCTTGAAAAGAAAGGCTTTGTGATAGAATAAGGCTATGAAACAAGATTACCAAGAGATTCAATGGCTCTTTTTTGATATAGGTTCAACTCTAGTCGATGAAGACAAAGCTTATGAAGCCAGAATAAAAACTGCCATTACTGGAAAAGATATTTCTTATCAGGAATTCTATGATAAGATGCTCAGCCATTTTAGAAAAAATAAAAAAGGCGACTTAGAAGCCTTAAGCTTCTATGGACTTGAGCGCCCAGCTTGGAGAACGGACTTAGAGACTCTCTATCCGCAAACCAAGGAAATATTAGAGCAGCTGGGGCAAGAGTATAAATTGGGAATTATCGCTAATCAATTACCTGGCCTAGAACAGCGCTTGAAGGATTTTGGAATTTTAGACTACTTTGACGCTATCTTTTCTTCTGCGGAATTTGGGCTGGCCAAGCCCGACCCCGCTATTTTCAGGCTGGCCTTACAAAAGACTAACTGCTTGCCTCATCAAGCTATTATGATTGGTGACCGCTTGGATAATGATATCGTTCCTGCCAAAAGAATAGGGATGAAAACCATCTGGATCAAACAAGGCTTCGGTAGTTTAGCTCAAGTCAAGAATCTTGAAGAAGGAGCGGACTGGACCGTCGAAAAACTGACTGATTTACTTCCCATCCTCTTGTCCTAGCTGGCCTTGTCTTTCGGAACGTTCTATTGTATAATATAGTCATTTTAAACAGGAGGTCTTTCTATGAAAAAACTCACACCTGGTATGCACATTCGGGTCGTCAGCCCCTCGGCTTCAATCGAACACATCGGTGGCTTTGAAGCCAATCTAGCCGCCAAGGAGCGCTTGGAAAAGCTAGGATTTACCGTGTCTTTTTCGGAGCATTATCTGGAAAATGATATGTTAGGCTCTGCCTCCATCGAAAGCCGAGTGGCAGACATCCATGCTGCCTTCGCAGATGAGTCCGTTGATGCCATTCTGGCTACTATCGGCGGTTTCAACTGCAATGAGCTCCTGCCCTATCTGGACTTTGAGTTGATTGCTAGAAATCCTAAGATTTTCTGTGGCTACTCAGACACAACAGCCTTGCTCAGCGCTATCTATAGCAAGACCGGCATGAAAACCTACATGGGACCGTCCTACTCCAGCTTTAAAATGGAAGCTCTTCAGGACTATCAGACCGAGAGCTGGCTCAAGGCTGTCAGCCAGACTTCTTATGAATTGACTCCTAGTGAAAAATGGGGCAGTAATGCTTGGTATCTGCCCGACGCGCCACTGACCTTCCATGAGACGGAGTGGAAAGTTTATCACCACGGGCAAGCCCAAGCCACTGCTATCGGCGGCAATCTCTCCACCTTCTCACTCCTGCGTGGCACTCCCTATGCCCCAACAGATGAAAACTATGTCCTCTTTGTTGAAGAGGCGGAGGAAGATGATTATGTGGAGTTTGAACGCAATCTAGCTGCCCTGCTTCAGGCCTATCCTAACCCACAGGCCCTTCTCATCGGTCGCTTTCCAAAAGAATGTCAGATGACAGAGGAGCTACTCCTTTATATCTTGGACAAACATCCGATTCTCAAACAAATTCCCGTCCTCTATGACTTGGACTTTGCCCATACTCAGCCACTCTTTACCATTACCATCGGCGCTCAAGTGACCGTGGATACGAAAAAATTATCTATCAGAATTGATGAATAGCAAGAACTCCTCATTCCAGCTGGAATGAGGAGTTCTCTCTTTCTATTGAAAACTTTGATAGTTGACCTTAATGTCCACCAGGTCCGCCTCCCTGATTACCTCCTGGGGCACCACCTCCGCCAGGGCCATCAGCTGTGATTTCAGATCGAGTTTCACCATTGACTGTAATGGTTCCACCAGTGTATGTAGCTGTTCCGTCAAAGTCAAAGGCAGAGACTGTAGAAGTAATGTCTAGATTCCCTCCTGTCATAATGATATCACCATTAGAGTCAAGAGCATCAGTGTCACCTTGTCCCACTTCTACCTTGATGTCACCTCCCGTAATCTTGATAAAGATCTCTGCTCCAGTTACCTTACTAGAAGCATTGATACCATCATCAGAGGCAGAAAGATCTAATTTCCCTCCATTAATAGTCACATTGGTTCCTTCGAGTGCTTCAACACTTGACTCAACTGTAATCGTACCGCCGTCAATCACTGCTGCATTAGAAGCGTGCATTCCGTCGTCACCAGCATTAATGGTAATCGTACCGGACTGGATATAAAGATTTCCAAGTGTCGTATCTTCATCATTGTCAGCGTGAAGAGCATCTTCGGTTGCCGTCAGATTCAAGGTCGCATCCTTGATATTCAACGCGTCATTGGCAGAAAGAGCATTTTTATAGCCTTTAACGGTATAGGTCCCACCTGTGATACGTAGATCATCGTTAGACTCAACTGCATTGCCGTAGTTTCCTTCAATCGTCAAACTACCAGAACCATTGAAAGTCAGGTCATCCTTACTGTATATGGCTGCATCATAGTCTGTATTGGTGTGGTTGGCAGAGTCGGCAATACTATTCTTACTTCCTTCCGCAAGGGTGATAAAGGTCTTATCCGCACTTTCAACAACAATCGCTGCGTCAGTCCCTTTCATGGTCACACCATTCAAGACGATTTGGACCTTGTCTTGGTCTCCTGCTTTCACCACGATTTGGACATTTTCGCTACTTCCAGACAGGACATAGGTACCAGCAGCTGTGATTGTTACAGTTGACCCAGATACTTTCGCACCGTCTCCAGACACCTTAGCTGTTGAGCCACTTAGACTTACCTTTGTAGCACTAGATTCGTCATATGAGGCGTCTTGGTCCCGATCAGTGAAATAACTCGTTGAAGCTGTTGAGGCTTTGCTTGAGGACGTTTTACTAGTGGTTGAACTAGTAGTTGTGCTAGTGCTAGCAGCGCTGGACTTACTAATCAAGCTACAGGCTCCCAAGCTGGCTGTCAACAGAACCAGTGGGACCATCAGCTTTACTTTTCGAAATATTGTTTTTTTACTTGTTTTCATGATAGGCCTCTTTCTATTTCTTTTATAATTCATTTTCTTTTGTGATGAATCGACTGATAGCAATCTCTAGATTTCCATTGCGGGTCCGCAGAGCATCCATCAACTCTTTCTCTGTCATTTTGCCGTTGAGTTGGATGATATACTTGAGTTTAAACAAGCTACCCATGTCTGATGTTTTCACTGAGGCTAATTCCAGATGATTGGTCGCTTTATCAAAAATATCATCAAAGATAGATTCATAATCTAAACTTTCAGGAATAACAATGGTCAACTGGCGGATAGAATGTTTCATTTGTCCAAAGTTGATGGTTTCAAGAAGGACAATCGCTACAGACATAATCAAGGTAAAGGCTCCTGCAAAGACTAGGTAACCCATACCAATCGCAATCCCGATAGTCATAGCTAGGAATATCGATACCAACTCCTTGGCGCCACCTGGAGCCGAACGGAAACGAATCAAGCTGAAGGCCCCCATGACGGCAACCCCAGCACCCAGACTACCATTTACCAAGAAGATGACAACGGCAATCAAGGCCGGCAATAGGGCTAGACTCATAACAAAGGAGTTGCTGTAGACCGTTTTATACTGGTAGACCTTAGCCACAACCAAACCCAAGACTAAGGCAACTCCAATGGCTTCTAGCATGGTCAATGGCTTTACAGCCGTACTGGTAAAAACGTCATTAAATAATTGATTTAGCATGGTGTACAACTCCTTTGTAGTCTGTGGTTTTCTTATAGGCAACGCCATATTTCGAGAAAGATTTAGGAAAGACTTGATGGTGATCTAAAATCTCACTCAGCCAGAGTGGATAAGCTCCCGGAACCTTAATCTCCATAATGACATAGCCTTCTGGTAAGAGCTTGTCTCCATGCTTGCCATCTAATAAACTTAAATCCTCTGATCGATAAGTCAAATCATAGTCAATGGTAATCCGAACATTTGGATCTTCTATGCCTTTCATTGAATAGCGATTATAGTAGATATACATCATGGGCTGAACCTTTTGATAACGAGCCATGAGCCAGTCAATCTCCTCGCGTATCTGTGAATCATCTGTCTGACCTCGATTACCCGCTAGATAGGACTCCGCCGCCAGCAAGTCTGTTGAAATCCGGCGCTTATAGACGATTTTTCGCACTTTCTTTTTGATTTCCAAGAAAACCTGGCTGTCTTCTGATGGTGTTTCATCGTAAGTCCGTACCCGCAATTTTTCTTTAAAATAAGGTTTTTCTAGAGATTCACGAATCATTTGGAAGGTAGGAGTATCGTAGTAAAGATTGCTGATGGTTGAATATGCATGGTCGTCTTCTACCATGTGTTCCTCAAACTCCGTCAGCAAATTTGCTAGAACCTCCTTTGAAATAACGTATTTTGTTTCAAATCGCTGGAATTTATCTTTAAATGTTTTTTTAGCCATAGGACATCTCCCTTTCTAGCTGCTTGATTATTTACTTGGTTATTTTAAGTAGCAAAGCTTAAAAGAAATCTAAAAAAAACTTAAAGAAAACAAAACATCTCCCTTTTCAGGAGATGTTGCTTAGATAAAAAGGAAAAGAAAGACAGATCTCTCTTTTCCTCTTAGGATTCAGTCAAAAGACTAGACTCTTTCTTTGTTATCTGTTCGATAGACCAAGACTCCAGCAGCCATAAATAGCACTAAGACAAACATCAAGAAGCCGACTTGTCCCCCAATCTGTCCCCCCATAGAAATGGTTTGACGAAGACCAGATACCGAGTAACTCATCGGTAGCCAAGGATTGATGGCTTGGAAGATCTTATTGGTCAACTCAAGCGGATAGGTCCCTGCACTAGAGGCCAGCTGCAAGAGCAAGAGAATCAGAGAAGCAAAAGCTCCGAGTTTGCTATCCCATGTTACCAAGGCAGTCACAAGAGCCATGAAGGTCATGCTGGTTAAGATAATCAAACCAAGAGTTGCCAATTCATGGTTGGCAGATAATCCTATCAAATGGACAGCAGCGTAAACCAACACCCCAGCTACAACTGAAATTACGCCATTTACTTCTAGGCGTGCTTTGAACCATTCCCATTTGGTCTTTGGTTCTTTTCCTGAAGGAAGTGTGCTAAAGATGATATTGGTTGAAATAGCAGCTACAAAGAGGGCTACAGAAATCATATAAGGAGCCATCCCTATTCCGTTTTTCTCAACCTTATCTCGGTCTGTCTTGTGAAGGCTGAGTGGATCTGCTAGGATTTTGGCATTATCCTCCTTAGTTGTGACGGTTGATAGCTTATCACCTGCTTCTGTCAGACCACTAGCCAAGCTCTCGCTCCCACTTGTTAAGGATGATAGTTTATTCGTCAACAGACTGCTACCATCGACCAGTTTTCCTGATCCATTAGCCAATTGGCTTGCACCATCTACTAATTTCCCGAAATTAGCTGTCAGTTCAGGGGATTTAGAGGCCAATTGACTTGCTCCAGCTGATAGAGTTGCTGAGCTTGTTAGTAAGCTAGAATTATTAGCAGCTAATCCACTAGCTCCTTCCGAAAGTTTATTGACAGCGTTTGTATAATCCGTCACTCCTTGAGCCAATTGACCGGCGCCACTTGATAATTTTTCATTTAAGCTATCTACACCGGAAGCAATTTGACCGGCTCCCCCGCTAGCTGTTTCAAGGCCAGCGCTAACCGTTGACAAGCCACCATAGAGACCATTGATCATATTGGCTGCTTGTGGCAATACCTGATTAGAGACAGCCCCCAGCTGAGCCAACTGTGTTTGGCTGGCAGTCTTTCCTGCTTCTAGACTAGTCTTCATAGTCATCACTTCTGATAAAATAGCCTGAGCAGATTGATCACTACCCGCTTGACTACCACTAACCGCCGCATCAATCTCCGCCTTGGCCTCTTCAGAAAGGCTCTGATATGCACTCGTCCCTTGGACATTGGCTAGGGCAGCTGTTTTAACAGCTTGATTGTCATTGATGATATTTTGAGCAGACGCTGCTATATTCGTCAAGGATGCCTCAATATTTTCTGTTGAAGCTGAAGTTCCTGAAAGAGACGCCTGAATGCTTGCATTTAACTGGTTCAGAGCAGCTGTCAAATTACTGACATTTTCCTGATTGCTAGTAAGACTCATATCTACCGATTCCTTCAGAGCAGTTAAACCAGTATTGAGCTTGGACGCTCCGCTAGCCAAAGCTTGAACACCAGCACTTGATTGAGTGAGTTGTTGGACACCTCCTACTAGATCAGCTGAACGCTCCGAAAGCTGATTGGCACCCGATGCAATAGTAGCTACCCCATTTGCATAAGTCGTTAACCCTTCTGACAAGCGATTAACTCCTGTTGATACTTGTGCAACAGCTCCTGTATAGGTTTCTAAACCTGAGTTTAATTGAACCGCTCCATCTGCCAAACTGCTTGTGGCCTGATTCAGAGTTTTTAAGTTATCCGTAATGGTCTGGCTACCCGCACCCAACTGCTGGCTACCCGAAGCTAATTGCTGGGCTCCGTCTGAGGCCTTATCCATTCCCGTCTTTAGCTCTCCCATATTTTTAAATAAAGCACCTGTATAAGTATTGGTCACGTTTTGCGCTACCGTCTGCTTTAAAGAAGTCATGGCGGAGTCACTCATCTTACCAGCAATGAAACTCCGACCACTAGAGATCTGATAATCGATTTTCATTTGCTTAGGTTCGCCACTTAGGACGCTGGCCGCCCGCTCTGACAAATCACTCGGCAGAGTGACTACCATATAATAGTTACCCTTCTTCAAACCATTTTTGGCATCCTCTTTACTGACAAAGTGGAAGTCCAGATTTTTATTCTCCTTGAGGCTGGAAACAAGATCCTCACCAATCGCTAGGGTCTTCCCTGAACTTGTCACAGCCTTATCCTGATTAACAACTGCCACCGGCAAGTTCTCTACCTGTCCGTAAGGATCCCACATAGAGCTTAAGAAAATTACATTGTACAAGGCTGGAATCAGAGAAACACCTAACATTACAATGATAAAGCTTGGTTTTTTTAAAATAGCTTTCCACTCTTTTAACATATTTACCTCCAAAAAATTATACATACTGTCTAAATTTTGATATACTAGATTATACACCAATCCAAAATTATTACAAGCTAAAGAATTCGAAAATTAGACATACTGTACAAATTTGTTCGAAAGGATGAAAAAAATGGAAAGTAATAAAAGAAAGAAAACCAAGATGACCATTGAACAAGCTATGGTCCAACTACTGAAAGAAAAAAGCTTTGAATATATTTCAACCGTTGAGCTTGCCAAAACTGCAGGTATCAGCCGAAGCAGTTTTTATACTCATTATAAGGATAAGTATGACTTGATCGAACGCTATCAGCAAGGCCTCTTTCAAAAACTTGAAACGATTTTTGAGGAATATTACAATGACCGACAGCAGGCCATCTTAAAGGTCCTCGACTTCCTGGAAAGCGAACCTCTTTTCTCAGCCCTTCTGTCGGAAAATGGGACAAGGGAAATCCAAACCTTTTTAAGACACAAGTTTCAAATGATGCTTCACCAAGAGTTGCAAGAACGCTTCAGTAATAAGGAATTCAGTCAGATTGAAAAAGAATACAATTCCGTATATCTGACCAACGCCTTGTTTGGCGTCGTGCAAATGTGGATTGCTAGAGGAAAAAAAGAAAGCCCGCAGCAAATGACGGACTTCCTTCTTAAAATGCTAGGATAAGGAATTTCTTATTCGGCCAAGGACAGACTAAAGTTCTCCATGTTTCTGATGTTCGTCCATGCTTTCATCGCACTCAATAGTGGCTCGAACGATGCCAAAAGACTTGACCAGCTGGTGAACTGCCTGTCTGGTCTCTTGGCTTTTCTCGGTTTCTTTTAGACAAATGTGAATCATGGCGTATTTGTCAATACCGTCTGTCGTCCAAACGTTGAGTTGAGCAACAGCTTGAACATTGTCTAGACTCCCCAGTTCTTGATAGAGCTGACCCAGATCAATATCGCTTGGAACATGATCCAGAAAGATCTTGATATTATCCCAAAACTTAGGAAGAGCCTGACTGAGGATAAAGACAGCAATTAACAGAGATAGCAAGGGATCTAGGAAATACCAATCCGTAAATCGTAAGACGATAGACACTAAAATAACCGCTAGCCAACCCAGAATATCCTCTAGAAAATGCAGACTGAGAATAGACTCATTGTGACTATGGCCGTGGCTGACCACCTTGCTGGCTGCCAAGTTAACCAAAATAGCCACAATTCCTAGGACCAGCATCCCGTTATAATCGACAGGTTCTGGGGCGAAGATCTTGGGAACATTTTCCCAGAGGACCAAGAGCGAACCTATAATCAAAATAATGGAAGTCAGAATGGCTCCCAGCAAACTGTAACGCTTGTAGCCCAATGTATAACGGCTGTCTTCTTTTTTATTGGAAATCTTTTCTAAAAGCGTTGACAGGCCAATTGCCAATGCATCCCCTGTATCATGGACGGCGTCAGCCAAGACAGCACTGGAATTGAAGGACAAACCGAAAATAACTTCAATAATGGCGAAGGACGAATTCAAAAGAAAAGCAATCATCATTTTTTGACTTGATTTCATGGCAACCCTCTGTGACATCTGACATTTTTATAGTATAATATATTCAAAAGCAAACACTTTGTTCGATTCTATTATCCATCTTTTTAGAAAAGGAAACAAGAAGCAAATCACCAGCTTTGTCAGATAAGAGACAAAAGACTGATTTTGTTCGGAAATACTATGGACAGACGAGTAAAAAAATCACGTGCAGCCATTTACCAAGCCTTTCTCAGCCTCTTGCATCGTAAGAGCTATGAAGCCATCACTGTTCAAGAAATTATCGACCTGGCCGATGTGGGACGGTCGACTTTTTATGCTCATTTTGAGACCAAAGAAGCCCTGCTAGAGGAGCTCTGTCAAGAGCTCTTCCAGCACACCTTTCTTGAGCGTCCTGATGGAAAAGACCTATTTGAAGCGACTGCCCATATTTTCTATCATTTTCGGAAAAATCAGGATCGTATCGCTACACTACTTTTAGCAAAAAACACCTACTTTATCAATCGTCTGAAAATTGAGCTGGAACATTACCTCTTCCCTCTCATTCAGGAAAAAGGCTTGATGAACAAAACCCGTCTGCCACAAGATTTTTTGAAAAATCACGTAACAGCTACCTTTGTTGAAACTGTATCCTGGTGGCTGCAACAAAGAAATCTCATCGATGAGGCCACCATCAGCCAATATTTTTTAGACTTGATGAAGTAAAAACTTTGTATTAAACACTTAGAAAACTATCGTTTGAGGAGAATTTTATGAAAAAACATTCTGCATTTTTTGTCCCAGGCATTATCATGGTTGGGCTTGTTTTACGGACACCTTTTGCCGTTTTGCCGATTGTCCTATCGGATATCGCTGATGGCCTCCACGTTTCACTCAGCTCACTCGGGCTCTTGACCAGTTTACCTCTAGTCATGTTTGCCCTTTGTTCCTCTTTCTCTCCTCGCTTGGCACAAAAATTTGGGCTTGAAAAACTCTTTACAATGGTCCTAATCATCTTGACAATCGGATCTCTTATCCGGATCATTAATCTCCCCTTCCTTTATTTAGGAACTATTATCCTAGGAGCAGCCATTGCTTTACTAAACGTTCTGCTGCCCAGCATCATTCAAGCCAATCAGCCCGAACGCATCGGTCTTTTAACGACCTTTTACATCTCCGCTATGAGCCTATCGATTACAGTAGCTTCTGCTCTGGTTGTTCCTATCGTTAGTGCCACCTCTTGGCAAGGATTAATTTTAGCTTTAAGTGCCATTTGTCTCTTGGCACTCTTGGTATGGCTCCCTAATACTAAACACAATCACTTCCTAGCAAGAAAAGGCAAAAATCATCCAATCGGCGCCCTGCTGCAAAATAAAAAGGTCTTAGCCCTCATCGTATTTTGTGGCTTGCAATCCCTACTCTTTTACACAGCAGTGACCTGGTTACCAACCTTGGCCTTGCAAGCTGGTCTATCAAAAGATGCAACGGGTATTCTCGCTTCGATCTTCTCTTTGATTAGCCTGCCATTTTCTATGACAATACCAAGCCTCACAGCTCGTTTATCCGCTCGTGGACGCCTCATCATGATATCTTGCGTTGCAGCTTCTGGACTCATTGGTGTCTCTATGCTCCTAATTCCGACCAGCAATTTCTTTTACTGGTTGATCCTCAATCTCCTTCTTGGAGCTGCAGTCAGCGCCCTATTCCCTTACCTTATGGTAACCTTCTCTCTTAAGACCAGCACTCCTGAACAAACAGCTCAATTATCTGGTTTGGCTCAAACAGGTGGTTATATCCTTGCAGCATTAGGACCTAGCCTTTTTGGTTTCAGCTTTGACCTCTTCCAGTCTTGGACACCTGCCATTATCGGTCTTTTGATTCTAACGTTGATTATGACTGCTTCTCTTTTCTATATTGAGAAATTCGATAAGATTTTGTAACATCTAAAACCGCTTAGTTAACCTAGGCGGTTTTACAATTTCTAGACTAAACTGCCCGCTAACACTTATCTCTCAACGCTCCAAACAACTTTTTTTCATCTTGATAATTATTTATATCTGATACAAGAATATTACATAGACAAACAAAGAGCAAACAAGCCAAACCCTTGATAGCGCTGTCTTTTCTCTGTTTTTCCTCTGTATTTTATGTAACGAAACTATTAAGCGGGTATGATAATTCAATGTCATATCCATTTTTTTATTGCGTCAAAAGCTTGAATCATATACTATGTAAGTAGAAGGAGGGATATGATGAAAAAATCAACAATTTATTTATCTCTAATTACACTAGTTTCACTCTTCTTTTTGGCTGCCTGCGGAAATTCTGCAGACAAGGATACAAAAGAAAGCTCAAGCTCAAGCGTATCTTCTTCATCTAAGGCCAGCTCTTCAAGCAAAGAAGAAAGCTCAGCATCCTCTGAAAGCGGCAAAACTAAAGTTAAGGTTAACGGAGGCCAAAACGGTGGCAGCGTTAACGTAGAAACTGATGACGCTAAAGTAGAAGCTGACGGCGATGGCTCAGCTACTGTTGAAGCTGGCAATGAAAATGCTAATAGCAATGGAAATGTTAACGTAAACGAAGACGGCGTTCATGTACAAGGTGGCGGTGTCGATGTTAAAGTTGGAAGCGACGGAACAGTTAACGTCCAAACTCCATAATCATAAAGCTATTTCGAACATTATAATATCAAAAAAGCCAAGCACTGCTTGGTTTTTTTGATTGTTCATTTTATACTCCGCTCCGAGCCAAAAGACTTACAAAGCATTAAATAAACTTGAAAACACTTAATATCTGTGCTATACTCTTTTTAGACAAACAGGGAGGGACTAGTATGTACCAAGAACAACGCTTAGCTGAAATCTTAGAGCTCTTGGCTGAGAAAAAACAGCTGTCAGCCAAGGATATGATTGAGCATTTTCAGGTTTCTAAAGATACCATCCGAAGAGATTTTTCGATTTTGAGTGAGCGTAAGCTTGTGCAGCGCACTCATGGAGGTATTATCCCGCTGGACACTAGCCGGCAAATCCCCTCCTTTAACGACCGTCTCAAACAGCTGAGCCAAGAAAAAAAGGATATAGCGCGAAAAGCCCATGACTTTCTCAAGCCGGGGCAGATTGCCTTCTTTGATGTCTCAACCATCGTTCTCCATCTGGCACAGCGCATCAAGGAGCCTATGACAATCTACTCTCATTCTCTGGATAATGCAATCATGCTGAGTAGTCAGGACAAAGTGGACTTTCATCTCTTAGGTGGGAAATTTTATCCTAAAAACCGATTCTACTACGCGCTCAATGAAGCAGAGCTGTTGGAGCAGATTTCCTTTGACATTGCCTTTATCGGGGCAGCCAGTGTCTCTGATGGCCTAGTCAGCTTTGAAGACGAAGCTGATGCCCACCTGAAAAGACTGGCTTTGAAACACGCCAAGGTTAAGATTCTGCTGGCCGAGCAAGACAAGTGGCAGAAAGAGTCTAAGTACATCCTGGGGCCTATCAGCGACTTTGACTACTGGATCACGGACCAAGAGCCCAGTCCTGAAGTCCAAGATAAGCTAGGAGACAAGGTTCAGATCATTTATTAAATCAGTTCATTCGTTACAAAGGAGGACGAGCTATGACAAAACAACCGATTCGCCTGATTATCAGCGACATTGACGGTACCATTTTAGACAACCAGCACCAAGTAGATCCTGACCTCAAAGACATCATTCCCCTGCTAAACCGAGAACAAATCCCTTTCGTTCTGGCTTCTGCCCGCTCTCCTCTAGGCATGGAGCCAATTGCCCATGAGCTGGGGCTGGGAGATAATCCGCTGGCCTGCTACAACGGTGCTCTGGTCATCAAGGGTGACCCGCAAGCTTACGAGACCATTATCGAGCACCCTCTAGACAAGAAAGAGATCCGCACTTTTCTAGAACTGGTCAAGGCTGAATTTCCTAGTGTGTCCATCAATCTCTACTCTGGCAAGGATTGGATTGCTGACCGTCTGGATAAGTGGGTGCAGATAGAGGCAGCTATTACAGGTGAGCAGCCAGTGATTCAGAATGTTCTTCTGCCTGTTCTGGATGTGCTAATCCCTATCCATAAGCTACTTCTTATCGATGAACCGCCTGTCATCCAGAAACTCCATGACTACCTGCAGACTTTAGACTTTCCCAAGACAGCCTTCTACCTTTCTAAGGACAACTACATGGAAGTCACGGCCAAGCATGTCTCCAAGGAGCAAGCCTTGTACGAAATTGCCCAGCACTACCAAGTGCCACTAGAAGAGGTCATGACAATTGGAGACAACTTCAATGACCTTCCTATGCTCCGCCTAGCTGGACTTGGAGTCGCTATGGGCAACGCCCCTGAAGCAGTCAAAACCGAGGCCAAAGCTGTCACCAAAAGCAACAATGAGCACGGAGTCGCAGAAGCCATTAAAGAATATGTCCTCGGCTGAGTTTGCGAAATGGTAGAAATTGGAAAACTACATTCAAGTAAAAAACCACCCCAAAAGGTGGTTTTTTCTATCAATCGTCCATCACTCCGCCTGTGAGTTGGTACATGAGGTAAATGTGCTCCAAGACTTTTACCTTATCCATATGATCCACATCTTTTACGCCTCCCAAGGCCAGTAAAGGAACAAAACCGAAACATTGGTTGTAAGACAGGGCACCATGTTTTAACACAGCTTATCTATATAAATCAAATTCAAAGTTATCAGTCACATATGAATTATCTAAGAATCTAATGAATAAATCCAGACCCTTACAAATAATATCTAAATCCTGAATATTATATTGGACAATTCCCACATAGGTATTCTTTTCCCAAGTAATAATATCTCCAAACGCTGTTACGAACATAGGAAAAGCGACATTTCCCCTGAAATAACTATCTTGGAGAAGCTCAAGATAGTCATCTGGATTAATCACCTTCAAATAGCCATCTAAGAAGGTTCCTAGACCATCCTCCTGCCAAATCTGAACTAACTCAGCTGGAACTTGATCCTTGTATTTTTCAATAACTTCTTGGGGCATATCTGCCTCTTTTATAAAGTTGTCTAACATCTTTTCCTCTTTTTTCAGTTTATAGACAAGAACATTAGATACTATTTTCCGCATTCGCTATCTAGAAAATTAGATAAATCAGGCTCTTGATCATCCCCTAGCAAGTCGAGTAACTCTACGAAGCAGAAAAAACTTCCTCATCTTGTTCATTCAAAATCGCCTGGATATCTCCACAATTAACTACTACTAGGTAGTCCGCAGGTAAAATCAAAGCTCTTATTAGCTTTGGATTCTTTTTTAATATTTCAAAAGCATATATGGCAACAAAATCATCTGTATCTTGATTTTGATAGCCAACAAACCAGCCCGAATCATCTTTTCGATCAGCGACTTGACTCTGCAAATAATAATGTTCACTCTCAAAGACGCCTTTAGCTAACACTATTTTCTCATCAAATCTGATTTCAGAAGCTTCAATCTTAAGGTCTTTAGCTAGTGTACTTTGTTCAGACTGAATCCAAAGAGCCAATGTCAAATCATCAGTAAACTCTTTAAAAGGATTTGTTTCATAGTTGACTGATAGCATCCTGAATTGGCCCATATTCAATTGAACAAGTTTATATATGTTAAAACCGATTTGTAGTAGCATGTCATCTTGTATTCGTTCTTTTGAGGGCAGTACATTCACAACTTTGAGCCATTCCTCAAAAAGACCCTCAGAGAATGTCCCGTAAAAGATCAAACCATTCTTCTCTACTTTTGTATCAAGCACTTCTGTCATTTCCTACTTCCTAAAAAATTGCTTTCCTGTAATCTTCTTCAAATACTATAGGACTAACATCACAAAAAGGCATGGTGAGAATCAGGAATCTGCACGTCATCCAATCCCATTCTCTTAGTTACTATTATGCTCTCTTTGGAAGGCTTCCATGGCCTTGAACTGTTCAAGCTCTTTTTCATCTCGAGGCTCAAAACCAAGGTATTTATACTTGAAATATTTTAAAAGAGCACTTGGTCCAAAGCCACTTTCGTTCCATGGTGCATAGTCAAACTCAGCAGATAATTTCGTGCCAAGAACCTTTATCGTACAAGAAGACCACAAAGGTTGTTCTTCTTTCTCAAAAATTTCTCTCAACTCCCAAGCCAGTCTAAAGATACGTCTTTCGTTTTCTTTAAATTCTGAAATAGGAATACTATATTGCTTTGGTATATAGAGATTGTAGATATACTCATCTTTCCCTTCTTCATTAAAGAAATAATAAACTCCTCCTCCATCAGAAGCAAGATTTATACCAATATAAAGATTATCCCAGGCTACTGGTATTGTCTCATTAACACTCTGTGCGATCTCACGAATTTTTTCTTTAATTTGTTCTTCCATTTTATCCTCCGATTTGGTTCTATCAGTGTTCCACTATGATCCCAGTATACCACAAAACCTATAGACCAGAGTTTGGAAAACCACAAAAGACCGCCGTTAAGGCGGTCTTTTATCCAAGCAAACTATTTGCCATTATGTTCCTGCTGAAAGGCTTCCATGGCTTTGAACTGTTCTAGTTCTTTTTCATTTCTTGGCTGGTTACCTAAATATTTATATTGAAAAAAAGAAGTTCTAGCACTTGGTCCAAAGTCACTTTCAAGCCATGGTGCATAATCGAAGTCTACCGATAACTTGTTATTTTCATCCAAATGAATCAACCCCGCTGACCAATCGCTCAATTCATGATCCATGAATACTTTTTTTAATTCCTGAGCTTTTTTAAATAGTAAACGATATTCGTCAAAAAATTCCGATTTAGAGATACCAAATTCTTGAGGAATATAAAAGAAATAATGGTACTTTCCATTGTATTTAAAGAAGAAATAAATTTCTCCACTCAAAGTTCTATCTACTTCAAAATTGATATAAAGATCATCCCACTCAACTGGAATCATATCATTTACTTGATGAACGATTTCAATAATCTTCTCATTAATTTGTTTTTCCATTTTATCCTCCGATTTGGTTCTTTATAAGTTTAGTCACTGACTTACTTCCTTCAATTTGATACTCTACAAAGAAACTATCCTGTCTCAATGAGTTACCTGAGTAGACTGGCTGGATATCTACCGTGACTTTTCTAGGTGGCACTCCCTTAAGTGCACTCGCCCATTCTTCTTCCATGCTGTACCAAGTTCCACCGGAACGGTTGATTTCACGGTTCATAGCGACAAGGTTATCTAGATCACCTGAGCCATTAAACTGAGTCCCAATCAAGTGTCCACCATCATCCAGGCCTGCCTTAAGCTCTGCCTCAGTAATCCGGTATTCTCGACCAGCCACACGTTGGCTATGAGCATTCCGCTTCCCTTTCTTGAGAACCAAATCATCCACTTCAACACGAGAAATACGGCCAAACTCGTCTGTCGTATAGCGGTAGCCATTCTCTGTCACATACTGAACGTTTGGTAAGAGCTCCTTACGACCATTGACACCTTTGGTAAATTGTTCACCGTATTCGACTTCCCGAACAGTTTTCTTAGCATTTTCTGCAGTCTCTTCTAAGCCTTTGGCTACGTCATCGCTATGCTTAGCCAACTGCTCACTGGCTTCTTGTTGGAACTCACTGGCACCCCTCTGACTAGCTCCGATCTTGGCCAAACCTTCAGAATTTTCAAAAACAACCTAACAAAGATAGTCAGGTTGCCTCGTTTGGTAATTCAATTTCAATTCAAAAACTTAAAAATCCAAGCCAATGATTATCCACTCATCAATGAAGTCCCAAAAATTTAGACCACTTTTTGGTACTTCTCTGCTAGACCAAAGATAAGCTCCAGTTTCTATATTCTGCGTCAAATCCAGAACGATATAGGTCCCCATACCGTTACTGAAAAAGTTGTAGCAAGAGGTCAAATCCATCTCTAGCTGGTCTTCATATTCCCATTCAAAATCAGCCATAGAATCTATATTTTCAGCGCTATCCAAGCCCATTGTTTTGCTCGGATAGTAATAAAAACCATTATGAACTTTTGTGTAAAAGTTTACAATTGTTTTATCTATATTTTCAACTGTACAATCAAATTTTTTACCAAAATTTGATTCAGATAGTGGATTTTTCCCTTCGTAGAAAGCTGTCTTCTGAGTCTTGTAACTAAGAAGTGTATACAAAATAGAATACTCTTCTCCAATTCTCATCAACTCAATATCAGTCAGATATGTTTGTAGATAAAGAATAGTATTGCTCAATTCCCTTGCAAGATATTTCTGCCATTCTCCTAAAACAATTGATTTTCTATCTTCCAAAGTATCGGCTAGAAAAGCCGCTTTCCAATATTCTGGAATCGGTGCATTTACAATTGTTGATTTATCAGTTATAAATTCTACTTTATTTTTAGACGATAGAGTATATCTATTTAAAAAAGTGATTTTTTCAGATTGAGTCATCTATTACCCTCCATTATATTTGACAAAATTATCTATCATACCTTGTAAAAGTCGTTCAAGTTTCTTTTCTTTCATCATCATCTCAGCTCTGAATGCTGAATCAATAGGCACTCCTGTTTTCTTGTACAACGTCCAATCCTCATAAGTTTTGGCGCCCTTTGAGGCATTGGCTGACTTACTAAGACCAACAAAGTTATCCTCATAATTCAACACTTCAAGTTGTTGCTCTATAGTTAGTTTCTCAAATCCATCCATTCTCGTAATTCTATCCATAGATACAATATGGTCAGCTTCTAAACGTTTTGTAATCTCATTTCCAGGTATTACAGGGTCATTCATTGGCAATGTAACACCATCGTTTACCATATCCCTTATTTCATCAGTAGGAGTCTCTGATCGTAAACCTTTATATTCTTCTTGAGAGATTTTCCTTTCACCGAATCTAGGCTCAGTTTCAGGTATCTCTGGCTTATTAAGACCTTTGCCAGTCTCTTTCGTGCCTCGAGCGACATCATCAGACACATTGTAGACACAGGCACTACTCTTTGTAAAGTTGTCACTAAAGTTAGCTGGCTCTACAATCCCAGTATATCATAAACCATACGGACAAGCGTTTAGAAAACCATAAGAAAACCACCTCGAGGGTGGTTACATATTATCAATCGTCCATTACTCCGCCTGTAAGCTGGTACATGAGGTAAATATGCTCTAAGACTTTTACCTTATCCATATGATCCACATCTTTTACGCCTCCCAAGGCCAGCAAAGGAACAAAACCGAAACATTGGTTATAAGACAGGGCACCATGTTTTAACACAGCTTGTCTATATAAATCAAGTTCAAAGTTATCAGTCACATATGAATTATCTAAGAATCTAATGAATAAATCCATACCCTTACAAATAATATCTAAATCCTGAATATTATATTGGACAATTCCCACATAGGTATTCTTTTCCCAAGTAATAATATCTCCAAACGCTGTTACGAACATAGGAAAAGCGACATTTCCCCTGAAATAACTATCTTGGAGAAGCTCAAGATAGTCATCTGGATTAATCACCTTCAAATAGCCATCTAAGAAGGTTCCTAGACCATCCTCCTGCCAAATCTGTAGCAACTCAGCAGGAACCTGATCTTTATATTTTTCAATGACTTCTTGAGGCATATCCGCCTCTTTTATAAAGTTGTCTAACATTTTATCCTCTTTCTAGTTAATAACTTAGGTTAATATTGAGATAGGTGGTCTTAAGTTCTTCCGGAGACAGACCTGCAGCTAGTTTTCGTATTTGTTCATCCATGGCGTCAATTCGCGTTTTCCACTGAGAGCCCAGTGAAGAATTGACACGACGGTCACCCATACCTGAAATTTTTGTTGGATCTCCACCAGCAATTTGGTCAGGATCATGAAGAGCTGCCTGTTCTTCCATCCATTCTTTAGCTTTCTTTTTCGCAACATCCGGAGCATCACCAGATAAAATAAGTTCTCGAGTCTTATCTTCTAGCGCTTCTTTTCTAGCTGCTCTCTGAGCCTTAGTGCCCTCTTTAGAACGCCCTTCCTTCAAGTAGCGCTCACGATTATCAAAGTATTCTTGCACAGTCAAATCATTCAACCCATCTTGTTGACCTTTTAATTGACGAGAAAATTCAGTTTCATCAAATTTATCTTTATACTTAAATTCAACAGAAACCTCGTCCAAGCGGGGAATTTCTTCCCCAATATCGTCAGCAAAATTATCGGCCACTCGTTTTCCTGTTTCTGCAGTCTCTTCTAAGCCTTTTGCTACATCATCTCCATGGCGTGCGAATTCCTCCCCAGCCTCAGACGCAAATTCTGAGCCGGCTCGACCTCCGCCACCTGTGTGTCTCAAACCACGGGAGACATCATCCCCATGTTTAGCAAGGCTCTCACTAGCCTGTGAACTGAACTCCCGGCCCACACGACTGGCTGCGCCACCACTAACTGCTTCTAAACCTCTCGCTACATCATCTCCATGCTGAGCAAAGGCTTGACCAGACTCGGCACTGGCACGAGCTCCTGCTCCTACCAACTCCCGTTCTAGATTAGCTGCATTCTCTGCTTGACGCGCAAAAGCTTCTTCTAACTCAGGCTTAATGCTCAGATTTTCTCTAACTGCCATATCATGGGTTTTCAGATAGTCTTCTGCTTCCTGAGCCAGACGTTCGCCTGCCTCTGCTGAATCAAGTTCTCGAGCAAGATCATCACCGTGACGAGCTACATCATCTCCATGCTTAGCCAGTTGTTCACTAGTCTCTTGGGTAAACTCACTGGCTGCTGTTCGACCAGCTCCTGTCTTAGCAAAGCCTTCAGCAGTTTCATTACCCACATTGTAAACTCTAGCCCCATGTTCTGCGAAGTCGTCACCATAATGTGCTGTAGCAGTGGCCAATTCATCACCACTACTCATTAAACGCTGACGTAATTTATCAAAAGTCGGGAAACGCTCGGCCATATTATCACCAAATTTGCCAGCCGCATCCCAAACATTATCACCCCAACGGGCCATTGTAGCGGCTGGGTCATCAATCAGATTCATCATTCCACGAGCTGCGCCACGCATAGCATCGTCACCTTTGGTTGCCAGGCGTCCGATACTTCTAGCCATATCGTCCGCATTGTGTAGTGCTGCCTTCCCAACCGTACTACCAAACGCTCGAATCCCTTGCAAGAATGTTTCAGCTCCTTTGGCTGCCGTCAAACCAGCTTTTACTTCACCTACACCGATAAACCAAGAAGCAACCTCAAATGCTACACCACCTGCATTATACCATGGATCTGACCAAAAGTCATCCCACATCTTGACTGCGCCATTCTTAACTCCTTCCCAAGCTTCTGCCCGAGTTTTCTCATCTGTCGCAAAGCGAACAGCATAATCACTAGCGCCTTTGACAGTTTCCCAGGCACCATTGACATCATCTTCCATCCACTTAGGAGCGATATCTACACCAGTAATACCCTCAATTGCTACAAAAGTTAAGGAGCTCATGAGATCATTAAGTTCACTAGCCATAATTGCAACAGAGCTTACCAAAGAGCCAGCTGCCCCGAGAACACCTTCCCCGAAGAGTAAGACTTCACGTAAGACAGGAATGTCCAAGTCTTTTGTCCCTTGCTTGACTCCATTCCACCAGTTTCCTATTCCCTCGCTCGTATTCTTCAACCAAGCTGTGACTGGGTGATTTTTCTCCCACTCTTCCTTGGCTTTCTTGGCTGCTTCTTCAGCTTCTTTCTTAGCCTGTTCTTTGGCCTCTGTAATCTTAGTATCCAATTGCTGAATACCATCTCCCAATTGAGTAAAGGCAGCAAAATCTACAAAGCGTGGATCCGTGTAGGACAGTGCCTGCGCTTGATTACCCACTTCTATCTGCTTACCAAGAGCCGTCACAATGTTATCTGTTTGTAAAGGCGCATCTGCAGTATCAAACTTATTTACATTATTTATAGCATCCTGGAGGATTTTATTAGCTGATGTAATAGAGCTTGAAACTGAACTGCTAGGGCAACTCAAGCTGATTAAATCATTAATATCCGAATAAATCTTGCCAATCTTTGTCTCGTATTCTGTATGCTTGGTATCCGCATTGGTCATTTTAGTTTTAGTTTGAGTAAGAACTTCTTCATCCAAAATAGCACTTTCAGAATTTTCACCAACAGTTGATTGAAAATCACTTAGAGTCTTTTGAAAGTCTACTCCCATCAAGGTATAGCTATTTTTTAGTCCTACAATAATCGGATTATGACTGTTATTGATCTCATTGTTAATCGCCTTGCCGACTTCTCCATACATGGAATTACTCGTAATAATACCATTCATCCCGTTTTTGGCCGTGTCTAACTCACCTTCCACTTTTTCAGCAGACTCTAGATAAGCATCACGGAGCTTAATAAGCTCGGCTACATCTACGTGGAATCCCATTACTTCACCTCTTTCTCTAAAAGATCAATGCCAAACAAGTCTTTTGCATAATGTTTATAATAGGCTAAGCCGTCCTTAGAAGGCATATAGGCTGTCGAAATCTGTTCTTTGGCCAATTGCGTTGCTCGAAGAACATCAAGTGAAAACGTCTCGTCCAATGGGTGACTCAAGCCTTGATGTACAACTCTCTTAATCATCATATTAGAAATGAACATTGGCCGAGTAGCCGGAAGTTGACCTATAGGCCAGACATAGGCGTAATAGTCAACAATATACTTGTCAAAAGGAGCCTGCAAAGGAAGTTTTCGTCCAGTAATAACCACCAGTTCACTTACTCCTGAATACTCCAACTGATTTTTAATAGCTGCCGGCAACATTTCCTCATCTAGCTCAACAATTGAACCAACAGGCAAAATCTCTGTATAAATAGCATCGATTTTAGCCATAAAAATCAGAAAATCTGCTTCCAAAAAACGAAGCTTAATCTGTTGACGTGAAAAAGTGACTGAGCGTTCTTTCCCATAATCAAACTCTACATGAATAGTTGCTCCAATCTTAGGCTTATATGTAAACTCCGAATCCAGCTTCCGATAAGCTTTGTAAATTGAACGCAGAATTTGAGGATGATTTCCTAAGAAATTTGCAATAAGCAGAACCTCGTCGGTTACCTCAAAAGAAATTTGAGAGTCATTGTGAAAGATGCTATATAAGATTTTACTTTTATCTACTTCTTGTTCCATTATTTAAACCTCAAATTCGCTGTCTTCTTATCAAAATCTGCACCAAACTGTGCATCTTCTTCAACAATTTTTTGGGCCACTTCTTTCATCTTATTGGTGCTGGTCACTGCATAAGTTGTCTTATAATTCGTCAAAGTGGTTTCGATTTTTTTCTCCATTTCAATCAAGGCCTTAAAGCGTGCTAAAGTTGTCTTTCCTAACTCTTGAACAGTCACACCTGAGACGCTCGATACATTATTAGCAGCAGTTGTCACTGCGCTGTTCCATTCATCAGGAGATACTCCGATTCTTCCCATAATTTCCTCCTAGACCAATGATTTGAAAAAGTTTGCTGCTGTATCCCACGCATTAGCAGCCCAACTAAGAAGGTTTCCTTGCTCAAGCTCTAATCCGGCAATTTTCCCAGAAAGGCTTGATAAATTTGCTTGGTGTTTATTAATATCCGAATTAATATCTTTTGTAACTGTTTTAACAGACGTTTTAAATTTATTTCGAATATCTCCTTTAAAATCTGACTCAGAAATATCAGACTCTATTTTCTCAGTATTCTTCTTAAAAGTATCATAATCTGTAATAGCAGTCTCTAATTTCTTTTTAGCTTCTCGCAAACGTCTAAGTTTTTCTTCATTTGCAGCATGCTTAGCTTCATATTCTCGAGCTTGCGCTTGATATTTTTGCCCTTGTGCACGATTGTAAGCATTATTTTTAGCCTTATCGTTAGCCATAACTATCCTCCTTTATTCTTTATTGATTAAGCTTAATATGCTTAATATCTCGAATTTCAAAATAATAAGCTTCATCAAGAGCTACAATTGGCTCTCCAATGCGAATTTTAACATTGACTAAGTTTTGGTCAGTAACACGCGTTCCAAATATACCAGCTGGAATGTTGCTCCGAAGACGCTTATTAAACTCATCAAAGCCAGATTCTATAGAACGCTGGACACCTTGGAATATGATATAAATACCATTACGTGCCCCCTGTCCCAGTACCTTCTTAAATAGTTCAAGAGCCGTTAAAATATGATTATTAAGCAAATGTGCTTCTGGTATGTAAACGAATGTGGCAATGTCCCAACCATGTTCTTGACGCTCATCTATCTCTGTAGATAATTCCGTCAAAAAGCTTACATATTCTGATTCATCTATCAATTCACCATAGTCTTTTTCATATTGCGTAAATCTGCCACCTGCATTAAAGATATATTTATTTACTCGATCACCTAAATATTTAAATCCTTCTAAAACAGTACGTGTCAAACTCTCTGACTGTTGAACAGTATCTTCTGCAATCAAGAAATAGCCATGCTTTTTGGGTATAAAACCAACTACATTCGTTGTTTCTTTGTCTAAAGCTAGAGGAAGTTCTAATTTATGAAGCATAGCTTGAACTCCCTTCTTTTGGTAAAACGCTGATAATTCTACAACATTCGGAAGCATTGGAATGGCAGATGGTACTTCTCCATCCCATTCTTCAGCCATGGCTTTAATTTCTTCTTCCATTGCAGTCAAACGCTCAATATCATTGCTTCCTGAACTTGGAAGATAAATTTGGAACTCATGTACACCTTCTTCAGTCTTGATTTGTCCACGGCCAATGACTTCTTGCGCAATTAAGGCTTCTCGGCCCACTACCTCACGAACACCATTATCTTCTACTAAAAACAGGGCCATTCTGGTAGGCAGGTTACTGTTAATTGCCAGCTTGAAACTATTTGCTCTAAGAGCAGTCATCGTTAGATAGATTCCCAGACTAGCACCTTCACGTAGCACTTGAGAAACAATTGACTCGATAGACTCTGTTAAGTTGCTTTCTTGAATCGAATCAAAGGAGTCTAGAATAATCGAAATAACAGGTAAGGAATTGCCTGATTTCGCTTCATACTGTGCCAAACTGGCCACACCATGTTCTGACAATAAATCTTTTCGAGTTTGAATCTCTTGTCTAATTTTCTTTATAAACTTCACAAGTTTTTCTTCTTCTTGCAAAGTTACGATATCAGCCACGTGTGGTAAATCTCTTAAAGGAAGCAAACCATTTGTTCCAAAATCAAATAGATAGAAATGGACTTGCTCTGGAGAATTCATCCGAGCCATATTTAAAACAAATGTTTGCAAAGCCGTAGACTTACCGAAGCCTGCTGAGCCTAAAATAGCAAAATGGCTATATTCTTCTAAGTCAAAATCAAAGACAACCTGTTCTTGCTTTTCTGGTATATCTAAAAGAGCAAAAGGAACGGATAGTTTACGAGGCTCTTTCCATTGAAGATGATAATCTATGCTTGGTGTCAGTATCTCTGTATCAAGTGGTGGCAACCATGGCTTATCTGGGAGAATTACGTCATTCTCGGTAGCAAAATCAGAAATTTCATCGATTACTGCAGTCAATTCTGTACGTTCATCGTCTGAAGTCTCTTGATAGTCCTCCCCAGCAGACAGGTCAGAACTTAATAGCTCCGCTTGTCCTAAATCATTGATAAGCCAAATCCGTTCATCTATTTTCTTTTCATTCGAGCTATTTGGTTGGTAATTTGCACCACTCCAAGCAGATTGGAATAATTCGTAAATTTCGTTATTACCAACTTGTAGATAAGCACGTCCCGGCTGAATGATACTTGCAGCATCTGGTGTCTTAATAATTTCTTTTGAATCTGACTCATCTGCTACTTTAAGAGCTAGTTTAAAGCGAGAGTTGGACCAAATCTGATCGTCTACTACCCCGCTAGGCTTTTGTGTAGCCAAGATTAAATGAACCCCAAGTGATCGACCGATACGTGCAGTCGATACTAATTCTGCCATGAATTCTGGTTCATTTTGTTTCAATTCAGCAAATTCATCTGAAATCAAGAACAGATGAGGAATAGGCTTTTGAGGATAATCTTTCGCTTCTTGTGTCCCAGACAATCTCTTGCCTTCTTTATACAGTTTTGTATAAGCGTTGATATGATTGACCCCAAAGCGACCAAACTCCCGTTGACGCTTTTGAAGTTCCGCACGAATACTCTTCAGAGCACGCGCAGATGCCGCTCCGTCCAGATTCGTGATGGCTCCCATCAAGTGAGGTAATTTAGCAAAAAGATTCGCCATCCCCCCACCTTTAAAGTCAATCGGTAAAAATCCGACATCTTCAGGTGCAAAGTTAACAGCTAAACTCAAAATATAACTTTGTAAGATTTCAGATTTCCCTGAACCTGTCGTACCTGCTACCAGACCATGAGGGCCATGAGCTCTTTCATGTAAATTTAGGTAAACAATATCATCTTTTCCACGTAACCCAAGTGGGACTGCTAGAGTTTTTGAAGTATCTGCTACAGACCAACGGCTAGGAATATTAAGATCATCGACTGTTTTTACATTATACAATCCTAAAAAGCTAATTGCCTCAGGAATGGAATTTTTTTCAACCTCAACGTGATTTAGATTGGCTAGTTTATGAATGGCGTCATTGATTCTATCGTCCCATTTATTTGGAACAAACACCTGGTTCACATATTCTCGGTTATCATTCACCAATGTAGCTGTTTCGTTATTCTGGTATTCAATAACCGCTGTAGCCGTCTCAGGGAGCATTGATAGATTTTCTTTCCCCCAAATGACTGTCACCCCATATTGAGTCATGTCTTCTGCTAAAAACTCATTAAGACCATGACCAAGCAAATATGAATCATCCAAAATTGTCAGCACATAATGTGGGCTAAACTTTAAGGCTGCAGATTTAGAAGCATTTTCTCTAACCATCTGGCGTCTTTTTACAATAATCTGATAAAAAGAATTTAAAACAACATCTCTTGTCTGTTCATTGTGGATTAAACCTCTTAAATTCAGATTATGGAGCTGGAAGTGTGGCAACCATCTCCAAGCCTCCCAAGATTTCTTATAATCCTCATCAGATAATAAAGAGACAAACTGAACATCATGATAAGAATGCATTGCAGCTATTTGAAAGAGAATCGTTTGGATGGCAGTATTGAGATAAACTAGCGAACCCGCTAAACCTAAGGTTTGATCACGTAAAGAAATAATGATAGGAGATTGAGCAATGTGTTTATACTTCTCTACTATCTCTTTTTTTACAAATTGTTCCCATTCATCTGTCTGCTCTCGCTCTGAAAAATCTACACTGAAACTACTTTTTACATCTCCAATCCCCAATCGAATATTTAGGAAATCTTCATGACTAGGCATTTTCTCATAGATTCTAGAACGATAAGAACAAAGTAGGGAAATCAAATCTGCCACTGAAGGATAATTATACTCCAGTGCTTCTTTCTGTTTCCCAGCCAGCTTTGCTAACTCGGATTCTTTTTCTACCAAATAGTTTTGATAGTTTTCTTCCTGTATTTTATTTTCTTTTTCAGTTTCTTTCTTAGACGTCCAATAACTAGACACAGAAAAAGCTGCTGTTAGAAGACTGGCTCCTCCCATACTTAAAAGCATAATTGGGTTTCGTCGACTGATAATGGTAACTGCACCCGTCATCACTAACATTCCTAGAGGCGGAACAATTGTTCTAAGTATTTCTCCACGTTTTTTCTCTTTCTTCCCTTTAGGTGAGTTGAGCCTAACTCTATCCTCAGAAGATCTTAAGAAAATCCGTGGACTACGTCTATAATCAGGGAAATCAACAGGATACTCCTCTAGCAATGCTTCTTCAATAAATAGCTTCGAATTTAAATGGAATTCTTGTAACAGTCCAATCATCTTGAATTGATCTGGACGTCTTTCTATTACTACGCCATCTATTACAAGCCTATCTCCTATTTTGAAATGACCATCAAAATTGGCTATTTTTTCTCCATTAATATATACTCTGGCCCCATTAGAAAAAACTTGTAAATGATGGTAGTTTTTTGTTTCTGGTTTGAAGCGAGCCAAAACAGTCGTATTAAATTTAATAGCTGAAGAAGCTAAGTCCGAAATAATAAACTCATTTCGTGGGATATTGGTATACACAATATCCAACTTACCTTTAGGATAGGCTATGCAATGCTGTAATAATTCTCCTGACCATACTTGCCCATTAAATAATAGCTGATTGTTTTCATCTAGGCAAATAAGGCCGTTCTCTGTTTGAATCTGGCGAAGGTTTTCTGAAATCTCAAGGTGTTTAAACTGATTCCCAAATAAAAATACGTCATAAAAAACTTCTGAATGTGTTCTTCTATTGCTATCAAAAATTTGGTTGGAATTATTTTTGTTCTTCATGAGCATCCTTTCCTTCCAAAAGTTCTTCGTAATTTTTAATTTGTTCCTTATATTCTTTCAGTTTTTCTTGTTTTTCAGATCCTTTCATTTTAGAATCTCCACTAACATGACTGTACAATTTTCTATAGGCATATAAAATCAATTGATTATCTCCTATATTTTGAGCAGCATCTAGCGTTTTTTCATAGTCTCCAAATCCAATATAAATCCAATACAGGAGAATGGTTTCATTGGTCTTCATAGAAATATTTTTTAAAATATTTTCCTTCTGATCACTACTAAGATTATCTTCTTTAATGGCACTAACAGCTAAAGCATACTGTGTCCCTTTAGGAAAGTTCTTTGGATTATCTTTTTCTAAAGTTTCTAGAGCCTTGGAATACTCATGATTTGTATAATAAATCTCACTTGAAATGATTCTATCTTTGTAAGGAATTGTGTTTACTAGATAAAAGCCAGATACCACAGCAAGAACTAGGAACAAAATTCCGAATGAGATCATTCCCCATTTATATATCTTAAATTCATTTTTAGGCGTGTAGATATTCTCTTCTAATCTTTTTTGAACCTGTATTGCAACTTGTTGATTCAACGATTCATTTAATTCAGCAAAGTTCTGTGCTTGTTGAATCTCTTGAGAAAATGGATTCTTAAGAGCACTCGAGCCATTGATTAAATCGTAGAAATCTAGTCTCGGATTGATAATGTAAAGAATAAGGGCTCGGTATGATTTAAAATAGTCTTCATTTTCTACAAAGGGCATCACAGCTGTAGAGAAACCTCTATGAGCAACTTTTACATATTCACCTAAAACAAAAAGGTTATTTGGATGAATGTATGGCACTGTCAAAGTCTGTGAATAACGAGATAAAAATTGCATTTTTTGAGCCAAAACTAGCCTATCAATTAACGATAGCTTTTCCAGAGCGTTAACTAGCGGAATAGAAGAAGGTTCAATCTCATACGTAACCTGCAGTTCCTCTTCGGTCACCTCCGACACCTCTCCAGCCAAAAAGTGAACATCTCTCTCTAAAAATGTTTGATATTGTGGCAATTCATTTATTTTAAATTGATTGGCCTTCAAACGGACGTCCAGTCTCTCATCCTCAACATTTATATCTAACTCAGGATAATATTCTTTCATCTGCGCCACAGGTCTACCTCTCTATTCTACGCGTGCAACAACTTCAAGTTGGTCACCATTCCCAACGGGATATTCAGACAAAAAAGCTGAAGGAGCTAATAAAAATGGTTTATTCTTTAAAACTAAGTCAAATTGCTCTGGCAAAACTACTTTCTTCAAGACCAACGCCTCTCTAAGTAAGTCTTTTAAGCGATTAGTTGTCACAGCCATTGGAATCATTACATCATAAGTTTGATTTCTATATTCAAGTTCTACTGTAATTGTTGGGGGATTCATCAAGATTGCTCCTTATTTTGTAACTGAAAATTAGAGAATACATTCCCTAGCTTCCAACCAATGAATACTATCAAGGTTGATCCTAGCAAAAGTAAGCTAGCATACAAAGCTTTTATCAATGAATCCGATGTATCTTCAGAATCATTAGTTATAAACTCTGGAAAAGAATAATTTGCCTGAAATAATTGATCTTTTGATGGAGCATCACTTTTCTTTTGGTTCCACTCCTCCCGAAACATCTTATCAGTCAATTCATTGAATTGACGCTTTTCTTCCTTTTTGAAGGCCTTGTTTTGTTCTTCCTTTTTCCCAAGAAACAAATCAGCCTGGTTTCCATAGTATTCATACTGTTTTTGTTCTTGATCTCCACCATAAATCACATCATTATGGATTTCAAGAGATGAATTATCATCCGCAAAAACAGATTCAATAGTGATTGACAGTCCTATTATAACCAAGAGAGTATAGAAAGTTATTGTAATTTTATTTCTAGACACTGCTATCTCCTAAACTGATGCCACCTTGTTCGGCTTGATAAATAAATTTAATAGTATTACGGCTACAGCGGATAAGAATAAAATGAAAATTGTAAAGAATCCAATTCCTATGCCATTCATCAATGCAACATATCCATTTTCAATATTTTGAAACGGTGAAAAACGATAGAGCAATGAAACAAATGTTCCAGGTTTTGTAGATGAGCCTATGATTGGCATCAATAGTAAATAAATTCCTAACAAGAAAGTAAAACAATATAAAGATATTGTTCTCTCAAATTTGCGTAACAGAAATACAAATAGATTAATCAAAATGAATAATAGTAAGAAGGTATAAAGAACCCATACTAATTTTGATACAGAACGAAGCATCGATGATGTTATCAAAGCAAAGGCCAAAGATGATACTACAGCAATAGATGCAATCTTAGCCGTATTAGGTAGGTTATACCAAATGCGTGAAGGGGTCTGTAATTTGTCTCCTTCACTAATACTGCGAGGTCTCATCAAATAAATCGTAAAGAAACTGATTGAGATAGTAAGTAAAGCACTCACAATAGTCATATAGTAAGGGATGATGGAAACTTTTGCTGTTGATCCCCGAATGGCACTTACCTCAATAGGGGAAGATAGGAAATTAAAGACTTTAGCATTATCTGCTCCACCATTCTTAGTATTAGCTAGCACCTTATTGAAAGCCTCAGCATATTTTTGATTATCAGACAAACTAGAATCCGTATTAGATGCGTACTTATTGACATTTTCCAAAACGCCATTAACTTCTTGCTCTAATTGATTTGCATCAGTTGTAAAACTCTTCACAAGATCATCCATTTTAGGTAGACCATCTGCAGTAGTCTCTGTTTGTTTCGAGATATCTTTTGCTGTTTTTTGGATATTTCTCAGTTGTGTAGCAATCCCTTCCAACTTGGAAGTGTTAGCAGTTTCTTGTTCAGCCCTAGAAGCTGTATCTGACTTATAAAAGTCATCTAAAGTTTCCTTAGCAGTATCATACCATTTTCCTAATTCTAAAACTAAATCATAATACTCATTTTTATCTGGAATAGATTTCAATAAACCATACAAACTCAATTCTTTCTCGGAATCTTCTGTTGAGTCAGGAGATCCTAGAACAGTAGAAATATCTGATATTCTCTTGTTTAATTCAGAATATAAATAATCCCCGTCTTTTTTATAAGCTTCAGCAAACTCATCCGAAACAGATTTAGCCAAGTCTTTTTTATCAATATTATTGTAACGATAATAGATTGAATTTGGACTAGCCAAATCTCCTAATGAAACATTGCTATTTTGAACGCGCTGTGCAAAAGTCACAATCGAATCTGAGGGATCCGAAAAAATTGTTGTAATTTGTTGAGCAGCCTTATCTAAAGATGAGAAGTTGTTAAGAATTACTGGTAAGTCTTGAACAAGTGTATCATTTTTAGCATCGAATACTGCTAACTTCCCGGAAGCAATGCTGCCACTACTATTCGCCCATTGATAATCGACTTCCTGATAAGAACGCTTTTCTGTTTGTTGTGGCGACCAAGACAGACCTACAGTTACCGTAACTGGCAAAGAGCTTGGAACTACAGGTTCCTTCACCTCTTGGTTCTGCACTTTATCACTGTGGTTAGAATCTTTATCCTGAGTATCCTCAGTTTGTTTATCTGACCCTTGTGTCGGTTTATCTTCAACAGCAGTGTTTACAACTGCTGTATTATGAATCGAAACAGCAAAACCATTAGAAGATCCTGAAACAACAGCCTCTTTACCAAATGGTGCGAGTTGCTGATTTAAACTCGCTTGAATTTGAGACGCAACAGCTCCACTGTTTGAAATTGCAACTCCTTCACCGCTTAAAGAAATGGTATCCCCACTAGTTGCAATATTAAAGGTAGCAGTTGTTTGGAACCCATCAGATTGAGCTGCTTCTCCACGGTTCATAAAATTATATGAAGTGGTCGTGCCTGTTCCTACACCAAAATCAGTTGAATAACGATTGACTAGAGTCAATTCTGTTTTATAGAGGTTTGCTTGGTCTTCACTAATTACATTTTTAGAGACAAGAGCATCTATCAACGAAGATAGTGAAGATGCTGGAGTAGCACTTACTTCTGCATTAAGTTTTGCTAAATAGTCCTTATCTAACTTAGATCCCTTATCTGGATTCATTAGAGCAGCGATTGCTTCTTTAACATTGTCAATACTTGCTGTATCAGGAGTTAATTTACTATCTCCATAATATTTTGAAGCAATCACCTGTTGTAAATTTTGAAGATCCGTAATTTGGCCCTCTAATTTTTTAATATTGGCTTCTACTGATGTTCGAGCTACCGCCTGAGCTTTTTCGTATTGTTTCGAATTTTCCAAAAAACGTTCATAGATACTGGCGTTTGGAGTTCTTTCGTTTTCTGAATCTTGAGGCAATAAGGGTCCCTGAATTTTGGGAGAGGAATCTTTTGCTTTATCTTGACCTAACTCTGATAACTCTTTCCCTCCTAATGTTGCGAACTGTTTTGTCGTTTTAGAATAATAATTATCTAAACCACTCAATTGATAATTATCCTTGTTCGAGTTTGAGTTTGTTCCTTTATCCTCAGGTTGAATTGAATCTGCAATTCCTCCAACTTCCTCAGCGTTTCCATTCACCAGCGATGTAACTGAAGATACAAAACCTTTCTGTTCAGACTCTACAGCTGTACTACTTGATTGTAAGGAGTTAGCTAAAGCTGATGCACTACTGATAGATTGCGGTAAAGTCTGAAATGGTGTCTGAATTTTCGACTTCAAATAATTTGAATGCTGAGATTCTATCTCCACCATACCAGTAACATTCTGTTGTGCATCTGAAAGACTAGCAACGATACTTGAAAAGTACATTTGTACAATTCTTGTATTAAAATTGTATAAAATGCTATTGATATTTTTTTCAATAACTTGCTGAGTTACTTGGTTTTGTCCATTCCTAATCCGATATTCTATATTAGCCTTTTGTGGATTGATACTTTGGAGAGACAGCACTGTTTGAGAAAAATTTTTAGGAATAACAATCATTGCATCGTATTCTCCACTCTCAATGCCTGCTTTGGCTTGACTACGATTTGATGTCGCCCACTTATTCTGTTCATCCTGAGAAATAAAAGTGACAAAATCACGCCCTAGTTGATAATTTTTATTCTCAAATTCCCAGCCGTCATCTTCATTTACCAAAACATATCGCGCTTCTGAAGATTCCTTCCCTACAACTTGAGTCACAGAAGGGTCTTTAAAAGCTATGTAAATAAAGCTTCCTGCCATCACTATTAAAGTTATTAATACAACAGAAATTGAGATTATTTTTCTATGTTTTTCACTCAAACGGGACATTTTCACTCCTAAAAATTTTATTAAAATAGCCAGCACTCAACATAGAGCACTGGCAATGATTAGTTTCTTTTAAAAACCGAATGATGCTTTATCAGCTGCATCACGCTCTTCTACAGTATTAGCATAAGCAACAAGTTGTTGGTTTACACTCACAAGGAGTTCTTCCATTTGTTTTACGTTTGCTCTCAATTGTTCAAACTGTTCAAGATATGCGTTAAATGCTTGACCTTGCCATGTTGATGCAATTGTATCATTAGTGCTTGACACTTTTTGAATCTCTGCTTCAATGCTGCTTGCAGCTGAGGTATAAACGTTCGCTTGTGAACGTAGTTCTTCTGGGGTAAGTGAAATAGCTCCTGCCATATCTTTTCTCCTTTGTTTTTTAAAGACTAATACACTTAAACAGTATATTTGTACTTATGTTATACTAAAACCCTCTTTACGTCAATTACAAATATATGTGTTATGTTACATTTCTACAACAATAATTCTGATTTCCTATACTTCTATTTATTTTCTAATGCTATAGTCCTTGTTTTTAAAGCTTTTTATGCTATTTCGTGAACGTAACAAAACTGTAAAATAACATCTGATTTATTTTATCTACTATTAAAAAACAAATTTTTAATTGAGCTATTTTATCGTGTTTACCACACTAATTTTCTTAATGATTAACGATATTAAATCCCATTTATAAATCAATATTTTTTTATAAGCACTTACAAAAAAGACATTCTGGTACACTTTTTAGTTGGATACCCTTTACTTTTCATCCGTATTATTTCCGAATTTTCTCTACCTTTTATCCTATTTTCTTT
>ERZ773021.73-NODE-73-length-92963-cov-10.7534_pt1 | contig 92963 bp, 83 predicted proteins | sample MGYA00511668_ERZ773021 | MGnify/ENA primary metagenome ERZ773021 (study PRJEB29015, sample SAMEA2737961) | human oral metagenome | biome: human oral; feature: human-associated habitat; material: dental | place: China | collected 2032 ...
TGAACCTCTTGTCTAATAAAGATTCTCTACAAACGGCTACTGTACTGCTCTACACCCTGAAAAAAGATACTATAAAGGGCAAAGAAGTGACTAAAGAAATAGATGCCGCGCGATTGCAACAATGGCTCGCTGAGAAGTTTGGCGATAAGAAAGTGATTTGCCGAGTAGCAGATTAGGTCGTAGCACGACAAGCGATAAGTAAAAACTCCGCGTGGTGCGAGCCGCATAGGCAGTCACTACGGGGAGTTTTTTGGCTAACTTGTTAATTAACTAATTATTATCTTTGCAGTAGCACAACAGTAAATAGTCTCATCTCCCACTCATTCAGCAGCGATTAGACAGATGTTTTTACACTATTATTAGCCTTAGATGAAAGCTCCATAAGGAACACCCAGCAGACTTAACAAATGCAAATATCAAAGAATAATAATGACACATAACTTATTTCAAAACATCTACAAACATCCTCTTATAGGGGCGCAAGAACTGCAACAAATACAAAAAGCCCATCAGCCTATTGCTTTTCGCAAAGGCGATTTTATTTTGCGAAAAGACGAAATAGCTCGTGGTTATCTCATTTTACAGATAGGAGTTGCCCGCGCCTTTGTGTATGACTATGAAGGAAATGATATCACAACAGACTTCTTTTGTGAAGGTGAAATTATCGTGCAAGAACTCTCTCTTTTTAAGCATTTGCCTTCAGCCGAAAATATCCAAGCTCTTACCGATTGTGAGGGGTGGCATATCGATTATGACCGTTTTCAAGAACTTTATCACAGTTTGAAAGGATATTCCGAATGGGGGCGACTCTTTATGACAGAGAAATTGTTTGAGGCAAAAAAGCGATCGCTTGAAATGATTACACTCCCTGCCAAAGAACGCTATATGCAGTTTATTAAGGAAAAACCCAGTGCTATAAAGTACGCCCCCTTAAAACATATAGCTACTTATTTAGGCATCACAGATACTTCGCTAAGCAGAATACGAAAGGAGGTTTGTTGAGAAAATCTTGTCGTTTTAAAAATTACCAGTAGGGGCTTTCCGCTAATTTTGTACCCTGATTGAATTATAAAAAATGAAATACAGAGAAATAAAACCCATTGGGTTCTTGACTAACTTTATTCAAAGTTTTTGGGAATATGAAACCTTTAGTACAGAATTTGAACATACGATTATTCCAGATGGATACTTCGACCTTATTGTAGAATTTGAAAACAATTCATTTAAACAAATAAAACTAACTGGAGTTTGGATAATGCCTATTAATGTAGTGATACCGAAATCAACTAAACTTTTTGGCATTCGGTTCAAACTTTTGGCAGCTGAATATATATTTCAGCGAGAAATAAAATCTATTCTGAACACAAACATAATTTTACACGATACATTCTGGAATATATCAAGTTATCAAACCAATGACTTTGAAATATTTGTTTCAGAAATCTCGAATTATTTGGAAAATTCAATCAAACATTTTAAGGAAATAGACAACAGAAAACTCAAACTTTTTGAATTAGTTTACCAAAGGCAAAATTTATCTGTTGAAGAACTTTCAAAAAGTGTGTTTTGGAGCAGCCGACAGATAAATCGGTATTTTAATCAGATGTTTGGGTTTTCATTGAAGCTATTTTTAAACATTGTTCGCTGTAATGCTTCATATAAAGACATCTCGAAAGGAATTCTTTATCCAAGTGAAAACTATTTTGACCAAGCTCATTTCATTAAAGAAATAAAAAAATATACGGAAAAAACACCGAGAGAGTTGTCAAAAAACGAGAATGTCCGATTTTTACAATTAGCAACCAAGCGCAACGAGTAATTTTGCATTTTAATTTTAAAAGATTTATTATGAAGATTACAAAACTTACCCCAAATTTTGAAGTAACGGATGTGAAAAAATCGGTTGCTTATTATGAAAAAAACTTCGGGTTCAAATTGATTATGACTGTTCCTGCAACTCAAGACGGAATTGAACAAAGTTTTACCGAAGGTAAAGAGTATGTTTATGCTATGATGCAAAAAGATAATGTTGAAATTTTCTTTCAACGTACCGATACATTTAAGGAAGATGTTGTTTTTGCAACAGGTTTGCCAATCGGAGCTTCCGTTTCTTTTTATATGGATATTGAGGGAATAGACGAATTTCATCAACAAATGAAAGCGAAAAAGTTAGAAATAACCGAATTAAAAACAACTTGGTACGGAATGAAGGAGTTTTACCTAAAAGACATTAATGGATACATTCTCGGATTTGCCGAAAAAGCTGAACAATAATGAATATTGAAGAATTGAGAAATTTTTGTTTATCATTAAAAGGCGCAGAAGAATCTATGCCTTTTGACGATAAAACGCTTGTGTTTTCCGTAAAAGGGAAAATGTTTTGTGCCACCGACATAAATACTTATGAGTTTGTTAATTTAAAATGTGATCCTGATAAAGCTATTCAGTTACGAGAACAATATAACGAAGTAATTGAAGGATATTATATGAATAAGAAACATTGGAACAGTGTAAAAACCAAAGGGGAAATTACTGACAAACAGTTTCAAGAATGGATAAAAGATTCGTATGATTTAGTTGTATTAGCTCTTCCAAAGAAAATACAAAAAGAACTCAACGATGAATAAAAACGCCATATAACAGGCGTTTGGTTATTTTTGGACAACCCAACAGCCGAAGATGATTTCTGGGGATAAACATTCATCATTGAAAACTTAAAATCTTGTCTTATGGCAAGATTTTTTTTATTTGAAGGCAGTACTTTTGCCCCCGATTTCTAAAAAACATTTAAAAATGACAAAAACAAAACACTTTGATTTTCTTTTATCCATTCGCAAAAACCTATTGACTTACTTGGATAATCTTACTCCTGAACAATTAGGTTATATTCCAATAGGTTTTTCTAATAATATCTTTTGGAATATAGCACATTGTATTGCTGTACAGCAATTCTTATGTTATCAACTCAGTGGAAATAAACTGCTAATAAGCAATGATTTTTTAGAGAAATACAATCGTGGCACCTTTCCTCAAAAGATTGCACCTTCAAAGGAAGAAATCTACCAAGTAAAGGAATTGCTACTCAGTACAGTAAATCAATTACAAGAAGATTATCAAACAAGGCTATTCAATGAGTTCCCAACGGTTAAGGTAGGTTTATTTTCTATTGATACTATAGAAGATGCTATGTATGTAAACAATATGCACGAATCGAGACATCTGGGAACTATAGTAGCTTTAAACTATTTTAGTTCAAAAATCTAATAAAAATGGCTTATAGTATAACACTTGCGAATAGAGTTCGCGAATATTTAGCCGAAATACCCCATATTACGGTGGAAGAAAAAGCGATGTTTGGCGGTTTGGCTTTCTTGGTGAATAACAAGATGTGCATCAATATAGGAGAGTATACCTTAATGTGTAGGTTTGACCCTGAGCAGACAGAAGAAATTGCTGAAAGGCAGGGCTTCTCGCCAGTGGTAATGAGAGGCAAAGAACTCTCTGGCTATTGCTATGTAGACCCTACGGGGTACAACCAAAAAAAAGACTTTGATTTTTGGTTACAACTCTGTTTAGAATTCAACAGCAAAGCAAAGAGTTCAAAAAAACAATAAAATAATAACTAATTTGCAATAATATATGTTTGATTTCCTTACAGAACTTGCAGAAAACAACAATAAAGAATGGTTTGACGCTCATAAAGCACAATACGAATCGGCTAAATTGGAAGCCACTACACTTTTTAAGCATATTTATTCTATACTTACTGAGAATGACACTTTGGCTTCACTAAAAATATATCGCATTCATCGCGATTTGCGTTTTTCTAATGACAAAACACCTTACAAAACGCACTTTGGGTGCTATATACAGCGCAAAGAACCCTACTATCTCGGTGGGTATTATGTATGTATCAGTCCGCAAGAGACTTTTATAGGAGGTGGTTTTTTTGAACCCAATAAAGATGAATTATTACGTATCCGTCAGGAGATATCATTTAACGCTGAGAAATTTAGGGCGGTAATGAAGAATGAGGGTATACAAAAAGAATTTGACGGACAATTATGGGGAGAAGAAGTAAAAACAGTCCCTAAAGGTTTTCAGAAAGACGATCCAATGATAGACTATCTGCGCAAAAAACAGTTTCTTCTCAAGCACGATTACTCTTTAGAAGAAGCTAAAGCAACTAACTTTACTGAGAAAGCAATTCAAGGATTATTAGCTATGCGTCCTTTTTTTGACTTTATGACCGAAGCTCTCACTACAAATCTCAATGGAGAACAACAGTTTTACAGATAAGTTTGGCATTGGCTGGATGTTTTTATGCTAACTTTTTAAAAGTAAAATTCCCCGTACAGTATGGTGCTGTATGGGGAGTTTTTTATAAAAGCTACCAATTAGTAGGCTAAGTAAAAAATAATATGTACTTTTGCACATTATACCATCTAAAGAGGCTGTCCAAAAAGTCTTATTCATGAAAGGCGATTTGCAAATCGCCCCTACAACAGAATCTAAAACAACTGATTTTCAATAGAATAAAATTTGAAAATATTCGATTTAAACTTTGAAGAATAATGTTTTGGACTTTTCGGACACCCTCTTTAAATGCAAAAAAGAATATATCTCATCTGTATCAGCAGTGAAAAGCTTTACAGTCCCTTAGTAAACGTAAGGAAGAAAACCCAATGATTACTATTGAGCAATTAGCGCAAAGGACAAGTATAGCCACCACAGCAGTAAAGAAATAATTGTAGCAAATGAAAAAGAAAATGATTTATATCCTTATAACCTTAGTGTTATTCTTGCTTGGAAGTGGGGCTTACTATATATTTCACTCAACATTTTTTGCAAAGCCTACGGGCAAGTATGCCGTTGGTACGGTGAGTTATTGGGTAACCGACCCTGATAGGGAGGAGATTTTTATCACGGATAAACACCAAGCCAGACAAATCCCCATACAAGTGTGGTACCCCGCCGAAAACATCGCTCAACCTGATTACGCCCCTTATATCCCTGAAGCTACAAAGGTGAGCGAGGCTATTTCAGAGCTTTTGCACATCCCAAAAGCATTGCTCTATCCTTTGCAATTCAAGCGCTCAAATGCCTTAGTAAAAGCTCCTATAAACAAGGAAAAATCCCAATATCCTGTACTTTTGTACCTCACAGGACTTTATGGTCACCGATGTATAAACACTTTTCAGATACAAGAATTGGTCTCTCAAGGCTATATAGTGGTAGGTATTGATTGCCCTGTGGCTGTAGCCTTGGCAACGTTCCCCGACGGCAGTACGCTCAAAAGCCTGCCGCGAACACTCATCGACCCTATGCTCAATGAGAGCCTTACAGAAGAAAATCCACTTTTGAGTTATAAGGGAAAAACCTTTGAGGGGGGATTGATAGCCTACTTCGCCAAAGATGTATCGCGAGTAATAGATTTCCTTACTGCGCTCAATATAAACGACCCTAATCATCTTCTTTACAACAAACTCAACTTGGATAGATTAGGAGCTTTTGGGGTTTCTCTCGGAGGAGTTATCGTATCGGAAGCCTCTTGGGAGGATAGACGTATTAAGGCAAGCTTGATTATGGAATCACCCATTCCTAAGAAGATAGCACAAACTGGTTTGCCTATTCCTACCATGGTTATTACCCGTCCAGCAGAAAGTATGCGTACTGAGCGCAAGAAATCGGGTGGGTGGACAGAAAAAGACATAGAGCAGCATCTCAGTACAATGAGGGCTTTGTTTGAGAATACAGCAGAGAGTGAATTTGTACAAATTCCTGATATGTTCCATGTAGATTTTACCGATGTACCTTTGTGGGTGCCTTTTGCTCAGCTATTAGGATTGAGTGGTCGCACCCCTATTGAGGAAACACATGATAAGTTGAATAGCCTCACCCTTAAATTCTTTGAAGAATACTTACGATAATTGATAAAATTCGTCAATTGGAGTGCTTAGAAATAAGTTAATTATCCTTATCTTTGTACTTTCTTAGAGAACACAAAAGATGAATGCCATTATCAATACTTCAGCCTACAGAGAATGGTTAGAAGCTCTTAAAACAAATATTCAACAAAGCCAAATCAAAGCAGCTATACAAGTAAATAGTGAGCTATTGCACCTTTATTGGCGAATAGGGAAGGATATAGTTCAAAAGCAAGGACAAACCCAATGGGGTGATGGTTTTCTGCAAACCCTGAGCAGAGACCTACAAGAAGCCTTTCCGACTATGAAAGGTTTTTCTTATCGGAACTTAAAATATATAAGGCAGTGGTATTTGTTTTATAATCAAGAAAATATAATTGGGAAACAAGTTGTTTCCCAATTAGAAATGACCCTATTCAATATCCCTTGGGGGCATCATATAATGATTATACAGCGTTGTAAGAACATATCTGAAGCCCTTTTCTATGTCAATAAAACCATAGAAAATCACTGGAGTCGCTCGGTGTTAGAACATCAGTTGGGGTTAAACCTCTATGACAGAGAGGGAAAAGCTATTACGAATTTCAAGCAGCAACTTCCTGCTATACAATCCGATTTGGCACAACAACTCACTAAAGACCCTTATGTATTTGATTTTCTTACCCTAACGAAACCCTATACAGAGAAAGAGCTTCAAAGTTATTTAGAAGAAAATATGACTAAGTTTCTCTTAGAACTTGGGAAAGGATTCTGTTTTTATGGCAAACAAGTACATATAGATGTAGGTGGTGATGATTTCTATATTGATTTACTTTTCTATAATGTTCGCCTTCATTGTTATGTAGTAGTAGAACTTAAGTCTGTAAAATTCAAACCAGAACACGTAGGACAACTCAAGTTCTATGTTACCGCTGTAGATAAACAGATGCGTACTGAAGCAGATAATCCTACTATTGGTCTGCTTATTTGTAAAGACAAGAATGATGTAGTGGCTGAATATACACTTTCAGATGTTAATAGTCCTATTGGGATTTCCTCCTATCAGTTATATGAACAACTATCAGAAGGATATAAGTCCTCTCTCCCCAGCATTAAAGAGATAGAAGAGCAACTCAAAGATTAGCAAATCATCACTACCTTTGCACTCAAAAACAATATTATGGCTTTAAAATTACAAATAATGTTATTTTTGCTATTTCCTCTTTTGGGAATGGCACAGGACAAGTCTAATCTTTCGAGATTTCATATAGAATCCGACAGAGATTATATGGCACAGAGTCCGTATACTTTTGAGCAGACTATAGAAAGGCTTCAGAAGGTTCTGGAGAGCAAAAACATTACTGTTTTTGCTACTATCGAACACCACAAGGCGGCTGAGGCAGTAGGAGAGGAATTGGCACCTGCTACAGTGCTTATAGTGGGCAACCCCAAAGTAGGAACTGCCCTGATGCAAGAAAACCCTCAGTTGGCTATTGAACTCCCTTTGAAAATACTCATCTACAAGGAGGGAAAAATTGTACGCATACGCTACGAGAAAATCTCTGCTATCGCCGAAAAATACCATATAAAGCAAACCTTCAGCACAGCAGAGAAAATAGATGCAGCAATGCTACAACTGATAAAATCGTCAATTGGGGAATATCCTAGGGGAACAGCAGATTAATAACTAACCATTATGTATGATTCTTTAAAAAGACATTTTCAGCAAGTACTTCCTTTTACCGAAGAGGAACTCAGTGCAGTAGATCAATATTTTACTGAACATATTTTTGCTAAGAAAGCAATGCTTTTAGAGGCTCCTCACCCTTGTAAATATCTCTTTTTTATCGTCAAAGGTTGTGTACGTCATTTTCATACCAAAGATGATGGTAATGAAAAAACCTGCGATATTTCACTTGAAAACCAATGGACAACCGCATTTATGAGTTTCAACAGCGGTTGTCCGTCTAATCTCTCGTTACAAGCCTTAGAGGAGACAACCGTCTATCGTATCAGTAAAGAAGACCTTATTTCTCTTTATGCTGAACATCACAACTTTGAAACTTTCGGACGCTTAATGGCAGAGCAGATCCTACAACGAGCTACCGATACCGCTATGTACCTCGCTGCTGATAAACCCGAACAGCGCTTTGAGCATCTGTTACACTCGCGCCCGGAACTCTTCTTGCGTGTGCCCCAGAAGTATATAGCCAATCTGTTAGGTATCAGTCCTGAGAGTTTAAGCCGTTTGCAAAAACGTATGTACAGCAAAAAATCTTAACTTAAGTCAACAAGAGGGAAGCTCACTGTGCCGTACTTTTGCCCCGAATTTTAAAAAGTACATGCAATGAAAACTCTTAATGATTATCAAATCGCCTTGGACGATGTAATGGAATTCATCGACAACAATCTCCTGCAAGCCAAACTTCCTGAAGTTGAAGCCGATTATAAGGCAAACCCTTCCTTGCTTAACAAAGTACGCTTAGGAATTATCTATCACGAAGTAGCCCTAAATTTAGGCTTCTTCAACAAGTACTACAAAGGCTATGCACAAAAGAGTCTTACAATTTTATCAGAATGTGAATCAGCCCCCGAAGCCTCAGAGGCATTACAACCTTTTATCCTCTCCTACAAAGCATCGGCAATGGCTTTAGTCGCTGGAGAAACATTCAAGCTTTCCCTCATTGGCAAAAGTTTCCAACTCTTTGAAACATCTATACAAAAGTACGGAACAATACATTATCTTCCTGAATTTATGCGGGGGAGTGTAGCTGAAAATCTACCTTGGTTTTACTTCCGAAAGCGTGCTTTAGCTAAAATCGACTTTGAGAACATCATTCGCAAACAAGCTCAACACCCCGAGTATGCCTCTTGGAAAATAATGAGTTTTGTGTATTGGGCTTGGGCAAAACAGCACCCTCAACGTAAGTACCGCTCGCAAGCCCTTGCGTATTTGCAAAAAGCTATAGAACTTGATCCTCATTATTTGGCAGGGCGCAAGCGCTCGGAAGAGTTAATGACAAAATTTGCTAATTAAAAAATGGAAATACACTACTAACTGCACTTTGCCAAAGTCTCTGTTCTTTCCTCTTATGGTATTTCTCTATTGTAGAGGTAGTGGCTATATTAACTGATAGCCCTAACCCTCAGACCTATTGGCGTGTATTAAGTTGCTAGTTAGGCTACGCTCACTGATATTATCACCCAACAATGGAGTGGCTTTACTACCAAAGAATACAAGCAGTATAAAGGACTCAAAAGAGAGAACTTACGCGATAATATGACTAACTAAGGCACTATTTAATTGACAAATGAGCAAAAAGGGGAGTCTGTTTTTAGGAAGAAGATTTCTGTTCTAAAAACATCTTTGTAATGGTTTTGCCATTTAAAAGGCAGAAAAAGAACATCCCTATAGTGATAATGCTGTAACAATAGGCAAGTTTTACACCACTTACTCCCATAAAATAGAATAATGATATAGTGAAACCTCCGAAGAAAATCAGTAAAAATGATGTGTATAGGACGACTTTTATCAGATAACTCTTCCAGTGCCATTTTTCTAGGAGAAAATTGATAAACAAGGAGAGTAGTAACAGCCCCACAGGGAGCAGAAAACTAATTATCAACATCCTATCTGGTTTCTCGTTCAGCAGGGTTTCATACCCAAAGAAAGTATTAAAATCGAACTCCATCATATTGTTTTTCTGAGGGACTTATTTCTAATAAAGTTTTGTCTTTATATCCTAAGATTTTGGCCACAATGAGGTTGGGGAATTCGTGTATCCCTATGTTATATAGGTTCACACTATCATTGAAGAACTCTCTGCGGTCGGCAAGCTTGTCTTCGAGTTGTGATACCCGTGTTTGTAGTGCTGCAAAATGACTATTGGACGATAGGGTAGGATACTGTTCTGATATAGCAAAAAACGAAGCCAACCCTTTGGAAATCTTGTTGGATATCTGAGTTTTTTCTTCTGTGTGTTGTGCGCTGTAATAGGCAGTGCGAAGTTCTGTGAGCTCTGTCAGTAATTTTTTCTCATGGGTGGCAAATTCTTTGGCTATGGTTACCAGATTGGGAATCTCATCCGCGCGTTGTTTGAGCAGTACATCTATGTTTTTATATGCCTTATCGATATTGAAACGCAGCATTACCAATCGGTTGTAGAGAGTTATCAAAAATCCTATAATAGAGGCTCCTAATAAAACAGCTAAAACGATAGCAATAATAGAGGTATTCATTGTAATAAAATAAATATAATTAATGAGACAATAATAACACATGTAAATAAGAAAGACCGCAATAGGGGTTGGTATTTGTTCCAAAGATTGATAGAGGATACCAAAGTAATTCCTAAGAGCTTATATTTATCATCTTTTCTTAGGAAAGGTACTCCACCTTTGGCGTCAGCATAGCCTATCAAAAGAACTTCATCTCCTTCTCTAAGCAGACTTTCACTATATCGCTTTCCTCCACTAGTGTACTGATGGGTATTTTCCATTAAAAAAAGTTGGATTCCCTCGGGCACTACTTCTATTTTCCCAGTCGTATCTTCTATTTCGAAAGGGTTACATTGTGTTTCTTCGTGGATAGTAGAGTAAGAATTGTGTCCTTCTTTATCTCTGTCAATCTTCTCTATTAGATAGTAATAGCCTATGCAGGGTGTCATTTTGATAGGTGAAAAAAGGGGAGTTTTCATCAAGAGTTTCCCTTCTACTTCTGCCAATCCCTTGGCAATCGAACGTATTTTTGAGGTAGGTAAGGAGGCTTGTAGTTTCAAAAAACGTTTAGAGGCATTGGGCAATAAGAGTTTGAGAATAAGGAACGCCACCACTCCCAATAGTATATAAGCCGATATATTCATCCAAAAATTACTGATTATTTGAACGATACAAAAGTAAGAATAATTGGTTAATTAACCAAATTTAGAAATTGAAAAATATAAAGTTATATATGAAGCAAAATTATATGTAGTTCGTTCATGGGTAAGGAGATAGAATTATCACTATCTTTGTCCGCAAATCGACTACTATCGGAAATCATTATCTCCATTGTACAGCCATACTGATAAAGCCGTGAGGGAGATTGCCCCTGCTACACGGGGGATTCTTAGTTATTGAACTACCTAATAATTCATTATAAAATTATATTGTGCAAAATTTATTTGTAAAAAATTTTGTTGTTTAAAATATTTGTTGTACTTTTGCCCCCGAAATCAAGAAGTGATGATAGAAGAAAACTTACAGTTAGGTGCTCAGGTATGCTTTCCGCTCTATGCGGCTTCGCGTAAGATTACACAGCAATACGCTAAGTATCTTACTCCCTTAGACCTTACCTATCCGCAGTATTTGGTACTTTTAGTACTCTGGGAAGAAGGCTCTCTCACGGTAAATGCTATAGGAGAAAGGCTCTACTTAGACAGTGGTACCCTTACCCCTTTGCTTAAGCGAATGGAAGCCAAAGAGTTGCTCACTCGTATCCGCTGCAAGAAGGACGAACGCATTATGTGGATCGCACTGACTGAAAAAGGCCAACAGCTACAAGAAACCGTCAAAGACATTCCTTCGCGATTGAAAGAGTCAATAGCGCTTAGCGCTCAAGAATTAGAGACTCTTAGGGCATTAGTATATAAAATCCTTAAGTAAAAATAAATAACAAAGTAAATAAAAAAGAATTAATATGACAGCACTGTACACAGCAGTGGCTACCGCTACCGGAGCCCCTAATAGAAAAGTAACTTCCGACAATGGCGTATTAAGCCTCGAACTTCGCTCTCCTAAAGCCTTAGGAGGAGCTAATGACGATTATACCAATCCAGAGCAACTCTTTGCAGCAGGGTATGCAGCTTGTTTTGATACCGCACTGAACTTGGTTATCAAACAAACTAAAGTAACCACAGGGGTGACTACTGTAACAGCCCATGTATCTATAGGAAAGCTTGATACTGGAGGTTTTATCTTTGCCGTAACTTTACAAGTGAATGTACCTGGGGTATCACTTGAGCAAGCCAAAGAACTTGCGGACAAAGCACACCAAGTATGTCCCTATTCTAACTCTACTCGTGGGAATATAGAAGTAACTACAGAGGTGACAAACAACTAATTATAAGAAATAGAAAATATGAATTTTTTAGAAATCGCACAAAAGAGATATGCTGCCAAAGCATATCGCAATGAGAAGATAAGTGAGGCTAAAATCAAGGAATTGGCCGAGATACTCCGCTTAGCTCCTTCTTCAGTAAATAGCCAGCCTTGGAAATTTGCTATCATAGGAGATGAGGCACTCAAGGCAGACTTGGCCGCACATTCGTTCTTCAACGAGCAGAAGATAAAAGATGCCAGTCACCTTGTCGTGTTTTTTGCATATGATGATACAGCCGCTTTTGAAACCTATTTCAAGGCCAATCAGCCACAACCTATAGTTGATTATTACCAGAGTGTAAAAGCAGGTGATGATGAAAGAGCGAGGGCTTGGTTTCAGAAACAAGTGTATTTGGCAACAGGTTTCTTTGTAGCCGCTTGTGGAGCAGAGGGTATCGATGCCACCCCTATGGAAGGTTTCGATGCTGCTTATTACACTGAAAAATTGCAAGTAAAAGGCTGTAAAGCCGTACTTGCTGTAGCAGTAGGCTATCACAGTGAAGCCGATAGCAACCACCCAAGTAAGACTCCTAAAAAGAGACTTCCACTGGAAGAAGTCGTGGAAATTCGCTAATTAGGTTGTAATAGATAGACAATAAAACTCCCCGTATGCAAACTGCTTATGTAGCTCGCATCAAGGGGAGTTTTCGTCTCTTGTCATTCGTAACTTCCTCAGCCATAAACCTACACCAAGGTACAACAGACAAGGGATCATCCCCGAAACTGGGGAAATGAGTATATGTTTACCGGTTTCTATAAGAATGTGTTTGTCGTATATCAGGCTGTTGATGGTAGTATCCTCAATAGCGTGCATCCACACCCCAGGCCATATCGACTTGGTAAGGCGGAAAAGTTCGGTATACATCACCGTCCACGAGGTGCAGCACACCAATGCCATTACGCAAAAAGTAACCTTATCGTAAGGGAATACAGCAAATATCTGTTCAGGTTCTATGAAGTAGAAAAAGTAAGGCCAATGCCACGAGCACCACACTACCCCCACAATGAGGTAAAGCCACACATCCTTAATATGCAAACTGAGCAAACGGGCGGTAAGATACCCTCGCCACGACGATTCTTCAAAGAAATTCTTTACAAATTCTGCTAATACAAAAATACCAAAGCCCGCAAGATAGTCCGTCCACCGGATTTGTACATCTAGCCAGCCCAAAAGCTCCCCTATAAGCAGGGTAATGGCAATCACCACAGGGTAAATAAGGGTTGCCACTCCATACCAACGCAAGTTTTTCCCAATAAGCGGGCGCAATCCTGCATCGCGCCAACCATCACCCATAAAAGCGCGCAACAGAAGCCAAATAAGCACTGGAGCAATTATAAAAATACCCATTCCGCTAGTACCATTATTAGTATCGCTGAAATCACCTGTCGTTTCACCCGTAAGCGAATCTACCCATACGCCTATCCAGCCACAACTGAGGGCTACGAGAATAAAAATACATAAATTCCTAATAGTTTGTGCTTGATTTTTCATGTTTAAAAATATTTGATTATCTTTGGGGCAAAATTACGGCGGTGCGCATCACTACACAATACTGAATAATAACCATTTTTAAAGATGACAACCGATAAAAGCATAGAGGAAATAGCACAGGAATACATTCCACACTTAAAAATCTTAGAACAAGCAGGGAGTTTTGCGGTGTTTCTGTTAGATAGATTCGGTCATTACTATTATGTAACTGAATATGTAACCGAAGATATTCAAGCATCTGATAAGCTCAATATTGAAAAATTGGTGCATCCTGATGATTTAGAGGTAGTAAGACGAATTGATAAAAAAGTATGGGAGTTTTTGGATACACTCCCCGAGAAAGAAAAGCTGACTTACAAATATATCTATGAGATGAGAGTCTTGGATAGAGGAAAGTATGTACGAATGATTTACCAAATGCGCATATTAGCCTTTAAAGACGATAATTTTTTGGGAATGGGCATCATAGACCTCGCTCCTGAGCAATCAGCCAATACATCAGTGCGTTTTCAAATAAAAAACTGCCTTACCGATGAGATAGTACCTTTTGCTATCGAAAGTGCTACCGATACCCTGCTCACCCCACGTGAGAGAGAAATACTCGCCCTTGCCAAAGAGGGAATGTTCAGTAAAGAAATCTCCGAAAAACTCAACATCAGCATACATACCGTAAACCGCCACCGCCAAAATATCCTCGAAAAACTACAAGTAGATAATATAATTGAAGCAATAAGGTCATAGCACAAGGCGTAGCACGACACGCAATAAGTAAAATTCTCTCGGACTTACCTAATAAATGTTGCTGTACAAAAAAATACTCATTAATTATCTATTCATTAAAATTAATTTTGTACTTTTGTTGTGAATTTAAGGAAGGGAGATTCTTTTTACTTAAATTCTTGTGTGTTTATATTTATTAACTAAATAGTTATGTTATGAAGAAAGTAATAAAAAAAATACTACTTACTATCTTTGTTATTTTCTTACTCTTAACTGTATTGCCCATAGCGTATTTCTTTATTTATGGGTTCTTCCTTCGGGGTGATATTAGTGAAGAAAAAGTAAATTACCTTAAAACTAATAGTATAATATTACCGCCAGAATGCACAATCTCCGATACAACATTATTTGCAGAGGTTAATACACCTACTGTGTTTATGTTTGGTGAGATTCATGGATTTACCAAGACACAACTTTTTGACGCTCAACTCTTGATATACCTGAACAAAAAGTTTGGAGTTACTGATTATTTTAATGAATTTTTTACCGAAGATGCTGAACTTCTGAATCAATACCTAAATGCTGACACTCCTGATGAAACGTTATTGAAACAACACTTTAACAATCTTAAAGAGAATATCCCGCAGCGCCAAACACAGGAGTATCTTGAAAAATGGAAGATACTTTACAACTATAATCAAACACTACCAAAGGATCAAAAGATACGAGTTTATGGACTTTTAGGTAAACAAGAAGCCTTTAAGCACAATCGCGATAGTGTTATGATGAGTAATTTTGGTTTAACTATCAAGCAGTTAGATAGTGTGAGTGATACAAAAAGAAACTATTATTGCTCTTTGGGTAGCGGACATATCTATCAGGAAAAATACAACGGGAGAAAATGTTTTGCTGCTCTTCTAAAACAGAAAGATTATACGGTGATTTCTGTGATGCATCGTCCTTTTGATTCAGAAATGTATCTTCCAAAAGGTTTGGGTATGCCAACGAGTCCTAACGAGATGATTTCTTGGGCAAACTGCGATGGGCCTATCTCCTATTTCACAAATGCAGAAAATTTCAAAGAAGCCTCTGAAAATCCTTCAATAGTGCTTTACAAGCTCAACAGTAAAGATTCTCCTTATGCACACTGTCAAGATGTTATTGGTTTCAAATCACCTATTAGTTTCCTTATGGGAAAGATAACGCCTGAGGAAGGTAAATATACTACTGACTATTTTCAATATGTTTTAGTAACCAGAGGCTGGAAAGGTCCAAAATTACCATAGTAAGTCTTTGTAGCTACAAAAATAAACTCCCCGTGTGATACATACACATGGGGAGTTTTTTTATTACTGATAAAATTTACTCGGACTTACTCCTAAGTGCTGCTGTACAAAGCGAGAAAAATAGGCGGTAGAAGAAAAACCAAAAAGGTCGGTGAGCTCGGTGATAGAGTGTGTTTTTTGTTGCAACAGTTTGCGTATATGTATGGAAGTAAATCGGTTAATCCAAAAGAGGGCATTGCGCCCGCTCACCTGCTTGCATACTTCCGATAGGTGCTTAGCCGACACAAAGAGCTTATCAGCATAATAGCCCACTTCGCGATGTTGCACATACTCTTCTTGTTCTAACAATGCCATAAAACGCACCATAAGATCGTTGTCCTGAAAGGTTATTTTCTGCTGACCAAACAACGAGGTATGAATATCAAAATAATCTAAAAAAAGCATTTGTACCGCACTGTGTAGCACTTCCTCTTGAAAAGCGTGAGTGGTATCGGTCAGTCGGCGTTTTATTTGCTCGAAATCGTATTGCAATTGGGTAAATTGCTTTTCGGTGAGAGACATAATAGGGTTAGCAAACAGCGCCAACGCCCCTCGTATACCGTAATTGCTACGCGGACTACAATATTCGGCATATTTAGGGGTGAGGTAGATACAAGTAGCTTGCAAGTAGGGTGAGGGCACAACAGCCTCTATAAACTGCTGATAAGGGATAATCATCGTTTGTCCAACTTCAAGCGCAAAATTTTCTCCGTTATACTTAAAAACATAACTACCCGCCTCGCACAGCACGTGGGCTATACTATGCCGCAACTCCTCTCCACCTAAGCGGTGAAGATCATCTTCAATAATGATATTTCCGTTATTTTCACTCATAGTGCGGCAAAGATAAGAAAAAAATGTAAAAACTACCGACTTTTGTGTAACAATCTGCTTAAAATACCGCCCTACCTTTGCCTGGTCAAACAATAAAAATTAAATGAATATGAATTTACCTATCCTTATCTTGATGAGTATTACACTTTTTTCTTGCTCTAAAACAGAAGGTACCCCCACTGTTACCAATACCCCCGAACCTATACAAACTAACAGTAATGGAAGCACTGTGCTACACGACCAAGTAATAAAAAGCAAAATAGTAGGCAGAGATATGTATTACACGGTTTATCTACCAGCTGGTTACAGCAATGAGAAAACATACCCTGTACTATACCTATTGCACGGCTATGGTGGCAACCAAAACGATTGGTTTGTGTACGATAAACTCCAAGAACAAGCCGATAAGGCTATTGCCGATTTCATTATGCCCGAAGCAGTTATCATCACCCCCGATGGCAATACGTGGATGTATTTAGACAATGTAGCAGGACGCTCTATTCGCTACGAAAGCTACTTTTTTCAAGAGTTTCTTCCACAAGTAGAAAAACGTTTTCATATCAAAGGAGAACGCCAAAGCCGAATGATAGGAGGCTTCTCGATGGGAGGCTATGGAGCCCTATATTATGGCATTACCCATCGTGATATGTTTAGCTATATCTATGCAATGAGTGCTGTTATCGAAGGCTATGGTGTACGCAATATTTATGAGGTGATACAGCAATATCCACAAAACGAATTGCCTCCTGTCACCCTTGAATTGGGCACACGTGACTTCTTTACGCGTGAAAACCAACGCCTCCATCAGCAACTCACTGCTGCAAATTACCCTCACGATTATATCTTACGTGAAGGTGGGCACGATTGGGAATTCTGGAGTGCTTGTACCCCTAAAATACTTAAAAAATTTGGAGAAACTATAAAAAATAAGCCTTATGAAAAATCTCATATCACCACTAATTCTCTTAACTCTTAGCTTTACAAGCTGTGCTCAAAATAAAGACCTTATGCCTAACAATCCTCAACCTTCGACAACTACAAGCGAACACCTTACAGTTGCACATACCGTACAAGACCTCATCTATCATAAAGCCTTTACAGGCTATGGCGAACTGCTTTTGCCCTTTGATGAGAATAGCAACTACTACACCCTACCGCTTTCACAAATAGCCCGTACTATGCCCTACCACAGCAATGTGCACCCCAATGTAGTACTCAACGCTGTAAACCATCTTATTGATGAAGTGAATAAAGGGCAAACTATCTTCTATAACATTTATACTGACAATGAGAAAAAACAAGATCCTCGCAAGCAAAACACAGGACTCTTCTTTTTTCGCGGCAAACAAGGGGCTCCGTTTGCTATAATATGCCCTGGAGGTGGTTTCTCGTACATAGGTTCTTTGCACGAAGGCTTTCCTCTGGCTAAACGCATTAGCGAACTGGGTTACAATGCCTTTGTGATACGCTACCGCATTGGCAGTGAGCAGTACGCCACCGAAGATTTAGCCCAAGCTATCGCTTATGTACTGCAAAATTCTAAAACGTTAGGCGTCTCAACAGAAGATTATTCTCTTTGGGGAGGCTCGGCAGGCGCACGTATGGTGGGCAATATTGCCTACTATGGAGTTAAGAAATTTACTAACGCCCACTTACCCCAACCTGCTACTGCTGTGATTATCTATACAGGACAAGGTCTTTACAGCAAAGATTTTCCACCTACTTTTCTCGCAGTAGCTTCTAATGATGGCATTGCCTCTGCCGATGGTATGCAACATCGCGCCGAGAACCTCAAACGTGTAGGTGTACCCGTAGCCTTTCATCGCTACCAAACTGCTTCGCACGGATTTGGTTTAGGCAATGGCACCGATGCTGAAGGTTGGTTAGATTTGGCTGTAGCGTTCTGGCAACAATACATAAAATAAGAACTTAGAAAAATTTGTAAAAACTACCGACTTTTGTGTAACAATCCTTTGGAAAAAGCATCGTATCTTTGCCTTGTAATTAGTTAATGAACAAATAATAAAAACATATAGAAATGAAAAAGATAATAACCCTTTTAACTCTTAGTACTATTATGAACCTATCTGCACAACAAATGCACCCCGTGCAATATACCCGCAATGATGGTATTAGCATTGCCGCTAATGTCTATACACCTGCGGGATATGACAAAACTAAAAAATATCCTGCTATAGTGGTAGCCCACCCTAACGGTGGCGTAAAAGAACAAGTCGCAGGTTTGTATGCCGAGCTTTTGGCAAAGCAAGGTTATATTGTGATAGCGCCCGATGCTGCTTATCAAGGAGCCAGTGGAGGTACCCCTCGTAATGTAGATACTCCCTCCAGCCGTACTGCCGACCTTCACGCTGCTGCCGATTTTATTAGCACCTATGCAGGGGTAGATGCCAATCGTATCGGGATACTCGGTATCTGTGGCGGAGGAGGATATACACTCAATGCAGCAAAAACCGATAAGCGATTTAAAGCTGTAGCAACATTGAGTATGTTCAACACAGGATTGGTGCGCCGTAATGGTTTTAAAAACTCGCAAGTAGCTACTATCCAACAACGACTTAAAGAGGCTTCTGAAGCCCGCGAAGAAGAAGCTCGTGGTGGTCAGGTGCGTTATGTGGGCAATATGCCTAAAATGAGCAAAGAAGAGGTTGCTAAAATGCCTTTTGACCTCTATCGCGAAGGTTATGAATATTATCTCGAAACCCACGCCCACCCAAACAGCACCTTCCGTTACACCCAAAGCAGTCTTCTGGACTTGATGCGCTTTGATGCTACCGACCAAATAGAGCTTATCAACCAACCGCTCTTAATGCTTGCCGGTAGTAAAGCCGACACTCGTGATATGACCGAAGATGCCTTTGCTAAAGCCGTCAATGCACAACCTAAAGAACTTTATCTGCTTGAAGGAGCCACCCATATCCAAACCTATTGGAAAGAACCCTATGTAACCCAAGCAGTAAAGAAACTTACAGAGTTTTTTAAAAAGAATTTGTAATAAATAATTAATCAGTCGTCAAGAATACTGACGACAAAAAAAGATGATTAAAAGCAAATTATTAACACTTGCACTTGCTTTTTTTACTTTAATAGGAACGGCAAGTTGCCAAAACAAAGACGAAGAAATGAACAACAAGAAGAATACCCAAAAGATTCTTTTTATCAACGGAAGCCCAAACCCTAACGGCAATACGGCTCAGTTAGCACAAACATTACTCAAAGGGAAAACGTATGAAACACTTAATCTAGTAGAGTATAGAGTCAATCATTACGGACAGACTCTCTCGGGCGACCAATTCGATGAAGTATTGACAAAAATTAGAAATGCCGATATCATTGTGCTTGGGTCTCCTGTATATTGGCACAATATAAGTAGCATCGTACGCACCTTGTTAGAGCGTTTTTACGGGACTATTGCCCCAAATTCGTTTGCTCCTCGTAAACTCTTTTTTTTATATCAAGGTTTAAGTCCTTCCGAGTTTATGATTAATGACGGAGAATACACTATAAAACGTTTTTGTGAAATGTATGGTTTTAGCTATGAAGGAATGGCTAACAATCAATCACAAGCACAAAAACTCTCCGAAAAACTGAAATAATTAAAAGTATATGAAAAAGAATAATGTTTTAACTCCGATATGTTTATCTTTGGTAAGTATAGGAGCATTGGCACAAGAAAATGAGGTTATAGCTCAACCTCCTACCGAAATGGTAAATATTACTCCGGTAGTATTCAAAAACCAGACTTCTGGTTTTCAATTAGCGGGAGTGATTTATACTCCCATAAAAATGAAGAAAAGCGACCATCTACCTGCGGTAGTAGTACAAGGACCTATGGGAAGTACCAAAGAACAAACCGCCAGTCTTTACGCACAACTTTTAGCTGAGAAAGGTTTTGTTACAATGGTGTATGATTATTCTTATTTTGGTTCTAGTGAAGGGCAACCTCGCGCTTATGAAGACCCTACTATAAAAGCTACCGACATCAATAGCGCAGTGGCTTTTATAGCAAAATATCCCAATGTAGATAAAAACAAAATCTTTGCTGTAGGCATCTGTGGTTCAGGAGTGTATTTACCTTACGCTGTTACCTTGGCTAAATCGTCTCCGTTGAAAGCTATTGCAGTAGTCAATCCTTTTGAATTGATCCACTTAGGTGCCCCTAATGGCAAGAGTGAAGCACAGTTGCTCGCTGAAAAGAAACTGTATGAAGAAAAAGGTATTGTTACACGTGTAAATCTCATTGAAGAAGGTTCAGAAGGAGCTGAGTATTACTACAACAGCAAACGAGGAGCTGCTCCTAATTGGTTGCCGTTTGCGTCTTGGTCTGAGCTTTCTTGGCGCAAATTCTTTCCTGCCGAAGAAGTAAAAAAACTACATACACCTTTCTTGGTAATAGCAGGCGAAAACGCTTTCACTCGTCAAGGAGCAGAATTGATGTATAACAATGCCGCTACTAATAGTAAGGAATTTTTTGTTGTTCCTAAGGCTCGGCATTTCGATATGTACGACAAAGAAGCCTATCTATCAGTTATCATTCCTAAAATCATTACATTTTTTAATCAATATTCTAAACAATAGCAAGATGAAAAGAATTTTTATAACCCTTACAGTGACCTTGGCCATAGGCTGTGCTACTCAACACCAAGGAGATACTTACACTTCTGACAAGAGTAAAAGCGCTGTGCTTGCTATTAAAGAACAAGGTTTCTTCACCGCAGGAGGTACTGTGCTTAAAACCGATGGCACTTTCGACCCCATTAAAGGTCAGTATAACCCCGCCGGACAAACGCTTCACGCCGATTATGCCAATATCTTCTACCAAGTACCTCAGCCCTACAACCATCACCGCGTATACTTCCTGCACGGTTTCGGTCAGTCGCGTGTGGGCTGGATGAACACCCCCGATGGGCGCGAAGGGTTTGCCCCTATGTTCCTCCGCAAAGGCTATGCTACTTACCTCATCGACCAACCTCGCCGTGGGGCAGCAGGGCAACCCTCAGTAGAAGCTACAGTAACCACCCCTACTTTAGACCAAGCGTGGTTTACCCAATTCCGTATGGGATATTATCCTAAACTTTTCAGCAATTCTAAATTCCCCCAAGGAGAAGAAACGCTACATAAGTTTTTCCAACAAATGACTCCTAACATAGGTGAGTTTGATATTCCAAAAGTAACGGAGGCTTTAGTCGCTACTTTCGAGAAAGGAGGTGACGGTATCTTTATCACGCACTCACAAGGTGGTATTATCGGTTGGAATGTTGCGATGCAAACCCCAAAAGTAACAGCTGTTGTAGCCATTGAGCCAGGCACTTTCCCCTTCCCCGAAGGTGAAGTTCCTACCATTACCAAAGAAAATACTTCTTTCCCTGTAGGAGGTTTTGGTGTACCTAAAGAACAGTTTCTCACCCTCACTAAGCGACCTATCGTTATCTATTTTGGTGACAATATCCCTGATTTCGACAAGACAGCCGAGCTACCCGCTCAAAACTTCTGGAGTGGTGTACGCGAATTGGCTTACAAATTTGCCGAAGTGATCAATGCCAACGGAGGTGACTGCAAAGTTATCGATTTGCCTAAGGCGGGCATCACTGGCAATACCCACTTTATGTTTCAAGACCTCAATAACCAAGAAGTTTTTGAACATATCTACAAATGGTTAGAAAGTAAGAAATTAGCAAATTAAAATTGTATGAAAAAAATTATCACCTTTGCAATGGTACTCTTAACAGTAGCGATGAGTGCCCAAGTGAAACAACAAAATACAATGAAAAAAGAAGCTAAAAAACAAACTGCTGGACGAGACCGCCTCGGCGATTTTGCACCTAAATTCGCTGAACTCAATGATGATGTTCTTTTTGGACAAGTGTGGAGTCGTGAAGGGGAACTTTCTCCTCGTGATCGCAGTATGATAACCATCGCTACCCTAATAGGGAGTGGAGCGCCTGAATTTACAATCAAGTCGCACCTTACCGAGGGCAAGAAAAACGGCATCAGCAAAGACGAAATAGCCGAGATGATTACCCATATTGCCTTTTATGCAGGCTGGCCTAAGGCGTGGGGAGCTTTCCTCGCTGCTAAAGAAGTCTATGCTAATGAAATAGCTGCCGACCCAAGCCATGGCAATGCAGGATATATCTTTGCCCTTGGCGAGCCTAATTCCCCCGAAAACAGCAAGCACTTTTCTGGTAAAAGCTATTTGAATGTATTGGTTGCCCCCGATAAGAAAAACAACATATTGGTTGCCAATGTTACTTTTGAGCCCTCTTGTCGTAACGATTGGCACGTGCATAGTGCCGAACAAATACTCTTGGCTACCGAAGGGACAGGTTGGTATCAAGAGTGGGGCAAGCCTGCCCAACTGCTGCAAAAAGGCGATGTGGTAGTAGTGCCTGCAGGGGTAAAACACTGGCACGGAGCTACCGCTCAAAGTTGGTTTGCTCATTTGGCTATAATGGATGTGCAAAAAGCTAAAACCGAATGGAAAGAACCTGTAAGTGAAAAAGAATATACTCAATTAACAAAATAAGAATTACAAATGAAAAACATCCTATTAAACAATGGGGTACAAATGCCCCTATTGGGTTATGGAGTATTCCAAGTAGACCCCGAAGAATGTGAACGTTGCGTAAGCGATGCTATTTCGGTAGGCTACCGAATGATTGACACAGCCCAAATCTACAAAAATGAAGAGGGCGTAGGCAATGCTATTAAGAAAAGTGGTATCGACCGTAAAGAGTTCTTTATCGTTACCAAAGTGTGGATAAGCAATGCAGGCTATGAAAAAGCTAAAGCCTCTATCGAAACCTCTTTGCGCAAACTCCAAACCGATTATATTGATTTGCTACTCGTTCACCAACCTTTTGGCGATTATTACGGCTCTTATCGCGCTATGGAAGAAGCCTACAAAGAGGGCAAAGTGCGCGCTATTGGGGTGAGCAACTTCTATGCTGATAGATACCTCGATTTGGCATACCACTGCGAGATAAAACCTGCTGTAAACCAAATGGAAACACACGTATTCTACCAACAGCAAGACCTCCAAGAGCTAATGAAGAAATACGATACCAAGCTGATGTCGTGGGGACCTTTTGCCGAAGGTAGAAACGATTTCTTTGCCAATCCTACGCTCAATGCCATTGGTGAAAAGTATCACAAAAGTGCTGCCCAAGTAGCCTTGCGCTATCTCTTGCAACGCGATATAATCTGCATTCCTAAGTCAGTGCGCAAAGAGCGTATGGAACAGAATTTCAACGTGTTTGACTTTCAACTCTCAGCAGAGGATATGGCAAAAATTCAAGTTCTTGATACCAAGCAACCGCTCTTCTCTTCTCGCCGAGATCCTGCTTTTGTAGAGATGATACTACAATATGGTAATTAGCAAATTAGCAAATGTGCTAATTAGTAAAATTCCCGTGTGGTACTACCACACGGGAATTTTTAATTAACTTATGACAAATCTGCTAATTGGCAAATTATGATTATCTTTGCACAAAATATATCATCCCATGCATACCGATAATTTTGATATTCTTGCCCAACTGATTGATAGGCGCCTTGCCCAAGTAAAGGATGAGGCAGCAAGAGCTTTGCTTTTCTTTCCTATACAAATTTTACAACGCAAGAAGGATATAGCAGGGTTGCCCCAGAATGCTCATGTCATTAAGCTATATCAGGTGAAAGACAGTGAAGATCTTCTAAAGAAAAAAGCTGAAATCACACGGTTATGCGAGCTTTTTCAGGCACGTGCTATGCTGAACCTCAATCCTAAGAGTTATAAAGAGGTAGCCTTTGGGATGCTAAAGAAACTTTCAGAACTCCTCTCTCAGGAGGCTTATCCTGCTGTAGACAAGCTATTAAGCTCATGTATCAACAGCGCAGGAGTAGGAAGTAAAGAACTTAAAAAGTATTGGATTATAGATGTAGATGAGGTAAGCGAACCAGCACCTGTGATAGCTACTATCCAAGAACAATTGACAAGTACGAACCCTATAGGTGAGGAAAAGCTTGTGAGCATAGTGCCTTCTAAAAGTGGGGTTCACCTCATTACCCACCCTTTTGATACAAACGGAGTGTGTTTTGCGGACACTATAGAAATAAAGAAAGATTGCTTAACAAATTTGCTTATTTGCTAAATCATGAGAAAAGTATTCATTATTCTAAGCGCCTTGAATATCCTTGTAGGATGTTCTCGGGATCAAAAAGAAGAACCTGCTGTCAAAGAAAAAGAGGGCTGGGAATTGGTTTGGGAAGACGATTTCAACCGCGATGATATCTTTGCTACCGGTATATGGTCGAAAATATGGGGTTGCCCTACTTCGACCGCCGATTGGTGCAAGACGATGAATCATGACCCCAGTTTGTTTGAGATAAAGGACGGCAACCTTATCCTCTTGGGCAAGCCCCGTACAGACCCAGCCAAGCACAAAACACCCTATATCACTGGAGGAGTAACCACCCAAGGAAAGAAGTATTTCGAGAAAGGACGCTTGGAGATCCGTTGTAAGCTCGAAGCTACCCAAGGGGCATGGCCTTCCCTATGGATGGTTCCCGATGCGCCTTGGCCTACAGGGGGTGAGATAGACATCGTAGAGCGACTCAACTACGAGCCTTTTGTACACCATTCGCTGCACTCTACTTATACACAAGCAGGAAAGAAAGACAAATCTAAGCGTACTCCCCCAAGCACCGCTACCGCTCCTATCAACCCCGATGATTACAATATCTATGCGGTAGAGCTCGATACTGATGAGGTGCGTTTTTATGTAAATGGCAAGCAGACATTCAGCTATGCGCGCGTCCCTGGGAAAGAGAGTGAAGGGCAGTTTCCTTTTGCTCGCCCCTATATGTTGCGCATCGATATGCAATTAGGTGGTAAATGGGTAGGCGAAGTAAAACCTTTTACCGACCCCGTGAGAATGTATGTAGACTGGGTACGGTTTTATCAGAAGAAATAACGACTATTCTCCTATGAATCCACCGATTACAGATATGGCTGCTTTGGGGCGGCAGTTCCGTTGTCCTGAAGGGGCTTTGGCACAAGAGGTAGCCGACTATATTTTTGCTTCCAATGAATATATGATTCGCCAGACGATTGATAGGCTCTTCCTCACATCGGGGGAGCGGATCTTGGAGGTAGGCTTTGGCAATGGAGGGCATCTCCCATATCTCTTTGCCCAAGGTGATAACCTTCACTATACTGGTATAGAACGCTCTGAAGAGATGCTCTTACGTGCAAGAGAGCAATACATATCGCTTATCGAGCAAGGAAAGGCGGTTTTTTTAAAGGCAACAGAAGGAGAGATGTCGAGACTTCCGGAAGAAGCATTTGAAGTGTTTTTTTCGGTCAATACGTATTATTTTATCCAAGACCTCAGGGGGTACTTTGAGAGGCTCTATCCTATGCTTACCCGTGGAGGAAGGCTTGCCTTGGGGTATATAGACAAAGATTTTGGGGAGCGTATGCCCTTTACTCAGGAAGTTTTCACCTTTTATACCAATGAGCAGATAGGACAATGGCTGCTTGAAGTGGGTTTTTCTTCCTTTGGAATCACCTCCTATACCGAAGAAATTTTCAGTAAAAATGGGCGCACAGTTACCAGACCCTTTCATATAGCTATGGCAATAAAATAAAGAAGACTACCTCCTGAAAAGGGGGGTAGCCTTCTTCTACAAACAAAAAAACTATTTTCTTCTTTCTCTCTCCTGAGCATCGACTACGGCAAAGGTAGTGAGATTCACCATTTCATCTACACTGGCATTCATCAGGGTGATGTGTATAGGTTTGGAGAGACCTAAGATGATAGGTCCTATAGAGCTAATTCCTTCGGATTCCTTCATGATCTTATAGGTGATATTGGCCGATTCCAAGTTAGGGAATATAAGCACATTAGCAGGTTTTCCATTGAGTTTGGAGAAAGGGAAAGCGGCTGCCATTTTTTCTGGGTTCAAGGCTACATCCACCTGTACTTCTCCATCTACGATAAGGTCTGGGTAGTTCTTGTGTAGGTAAGCCACTGTCTTGGACAGTTTTTGGGTACTTTCTGAAGGGGCAGAGCCAAAGTTAGAATAGGAGAGTAGCGCAATGGCAGGCTCCAATCCGAACATTTTTGCTTTTTCAGCTACGGCCAAGGAGATGGATATCAAGTCCTCGGACGATGGATTTGGATTCATGGTGGTATCGGAGAGGAACAAAGGACCTCGCTTAGTGATAAGGATACTGGTGGCGGCGATACGGCTGAATCCTTCTTCTTTTTCTACCAAGTCCAAGATAGGACGGATTACCTGAGGGTAAGAACGAGAGTATCCTGTGATCATAGCATCGGCCTGACCTGTATTGACAAGCATGGCGCCAAAGTAGTTGCGCTCGCGCATAAGGCGGCGGGCATTGATCTGGGTAATTCCCTTGCGTTGGCGTTTTTTCCAATAGATATCGGCGAACGAATGACGACGTTCGGTTTCCTCATCACTCTTAGGGTCAATGATTTGCAAGTCGGCCTCGAAACCAAGTTCTTCCATATAGCCAAGGATAACATCCTTACGACCGAGGAGTACAGGAATAGCGATACCCTCTTGGTATACACGTTGGGCAGCCTTGAGCACTTCGAGTATATCTGCTTCAGGGAATACCACACGTTTTGGATTCTGGCGGGCACGCTCCTGAAGGACACGGATTTCGCGATTGCTACCACCGAGTCTGTCCATAAGCTGTTCGCGGTAAGCATCCCAGTCAGTAATAGGCTTTTGAGCCACTCCCGTTTCTATAGCTGCTTTGGCGATAGCAGGTGGTACTTCATAGATAAGGCGAGGGTCGAAAGGCTTAGGGATGATATATTCCTTACCAAAAGTGAGATTGACCCCACCATATACTAGGTTCACCTGATCGGGTACGCTCTTCTTAGCAAGGTCTGCCAAGGCATGTACTGCAGCTAACTTCATTTCTTCGTTAATCTTGGTAGCACGTACGTCCAAGGCACCGCGGAAGATGAAGGGGAATCCAAGGACATTGTTCACCTGGTTAGGAGTATCCGAACGGCCAGTAGCCATGATGATATCCTTACGAGTCTGGATAGCCAAGTCATAGGCAATCTCAGGAGTAGGGTTGGCCATAGCAAAAACGATAGGATCCTTTGCCATGCTAAGGAGCATTTCGGGGCTTACCACATTTCCTTTAGAAAGTCCGATAAAGACATCCGAATCCTTCATGGCTTCTTCTAAGGTGTGAAGGTCACGATCGGTGGCGAACTCTGCCTTGAGAGCATCCAAGGAAGGGTTGTCCTTGCGGATAACCCCCTTACTGTCGCACATCACGATATTTTTAGGATCAGCTCCTAAAGCGATATAAAGGCGGGTACAAGAAATGGCCGCTGCTCCAGCACCATTGACTACGATTTTTACTTTGTGAATATCCTTGCCAACGATTTCCAAAGCATTCTTAAGCGCTGCAGCGGAGATAATAGCTGTTCCGTGCTGGTCGTCATGCATTACCGGAATATCCAATTCTTCCTTGAGACGGCGTTCTATCTCAAAAGCCTCAGGTGACTTGATATCTTCCAAGTTGATTCCTCCAAAGGTAGGTGCAATGGCTTTGACTGTATTTACGAATGTATCTACATCGGTAGTATCCACTTCGATATCGAAGACATCGATATCTGCAAAAATCTTAAAGAGTAAGCCCTTACCCTCCATTACAGGTTTGGCAGCATCAGCCCCTATGTTGCCCAATCCCAATACGGCAGTACCATTGGAGATTACTGCTACAAGGTTTCCTTTGTTAGTATATCGGTAGGCATCATTCTTGTTTGCTTCAATAGCCAAGCAAGGTTCCGCTACCCCAGGGGAGTAGGCTAAGGAGAGGTCATACTGCGAGGCATGTTTCTTGGTAGGCACTACGGCTATCTTCCCAGGTTGCGGGAATTCATGATAGTCTAAGGCATCTTTCTTGTTATCTTTCATCTGAAATATTTTTATCAAAGTTGCTTTTTCAAAAGTGCAAAAGTACGAAATAAATGAGTAATGGTCAATGATTAATGATTAATTTTTTGCTAAGAGGGAAAAGGGATGAAAGATGTTGTTTCTTTAGTTATTTGTTGATAATTGATATACAATTACTTACGATTGTTTTTCTCTTTAGGTATCTCAATAAGATAGTTAGTAAGAGGCTAAAGAAGAATAGAATGAGAAATAGGCTATCCAAAGATGATTTAGATAGCCTATTTACTTTTTATGGGTTATGAAAACAGTCCTTTTATTTTATCCAGAAAGCCTTTTTTCTTTCCTAAGAGGGCTTCTATTTCGGCTTTGGTATCTATACGGATGTTCATATAGTGCCCGTCCAATTTTTGGATTTTCTCCTGAGGAAAACGTTCCAAGAAAGTTTTGTAATCGAGATCTCCAAGAGGAACAAAATTGTCCTCTTCGGAGAGGTTTTCGTCATAATTTACAAAGCAAATACGCCATTCTTTGATGTCTTTTTGGGTAATATTGAACTTGGTAATATCTATAAAAGGAGGGTACTCATAGGGAAGTATGCTCTGTACAGTTTTGGTAAGGGTATACACCCCCATAACTTCACCTTTATCATTTCTGTAGAAGGTAGGGCGTGCGATGTATATATCCTCATGCTGGAGCTGTGCCGCTACAAAATCATCAAAAGCCTTTACCTTATCCTCGGCAGCAAGGAGCTTGTCGATCATTGGTTCGGATAAGCAAATAGGACGTTTTACTCCAAAGATGAAGTGTCCTTCACGGCTTTTGTCAAAGCATTTTACTCCAAATTCGATATCATGGCGATAGTCATAGGTGATATTGTTGCCCTCATATTCTTTTCCCTCCTCATCGGTAACAGTGACACCGAAATGGCTTGCCAACCTTTCGATGAAGGAGAGTGCCCCATGCCAGTCGGCCGAGGTGCTGGGGGTGAAGACACGCACATCATAGGAGTGATTCTCGTCGGAGTAGCTACACTCAAAGCCACGACCGCTGATGCCTTCTTGCCCCAGTAGCATGTAGCCAAATTCGTTCAAGGGCATTTGCATGACCTCATCAAGTTCTTCATCGTTCTCTCTGAGGGCGAATTGTCTAAAATTACCTCCTACGAGGTCTAAGAGTTCCTCAGTGCTCATCACTTTGGGAGCTTCAGGGTTTTGAATGTAAAAAGTACGACTCATAGAATTTTGAATTTTAAGTTTTTAATTTTGAATCAGTTATTAATCATTAATCATTTAACTATAACCATTTTTTCTTTTTGAAATAGAGGAGCATAGCGATGGTGATTACTATCATTACACCCCAGCAAGCAGGGTAAGCCCACGGGTAGTGTAGCTCAGGCATGTGTTCGAAGTTCATTCCGTACACCCCTACAATAAAGGTTAGTGGAATGAAGATAGTCGAGATCAGGGTCAGAAGGCGCATGATGTTGTTCATCTTGTTGCTCATAGCTCCCATATAGGTATCGGTAAGCCCCCAGAGAATATCCCTATAGGAGGCGAGGGTCTCAGCTATCTGGATGATGTGGTCATTGAGATCTCTGAAATAGGGCTTGCATCCTTCTTGGATAAGCATATGGTTATTTCGCTCTATACGGCTGATGACTTCACGAGCCGGAACGATGGATTTCTGAAGAAAGGTAGCCTTCTTCTTGAGGAGCTGTATTTCCGAGATCATATCCTCCCGTGGGCGAGCGATAATCTCGTCCTCGATGGATTCAATGGTATCGCTGACCCTATCCACAATCGCCAAGTAGTTGTCCACAATGCTATCCAAAAGTCCAAAGAGAAGGTAATCTGCCGAGGACTTTCTCAGCAAACTCTCTGGCTGCTGTAGGAGCTTGCGTATAGGGTCGAAGACATCTCCTCCTTCTGACTCCTGAAAGGAGATGAGATAGTTGTGTCCCAAAAGCAGCGCCAAGTGCTCAGCGGTAAGCTGTCCCTCTTGGTGGTAGATCATCTTGATAATCACCAAAAGGTGTTCCTCAAGGAGTTCTACCTTGGGTCGGTGCTGGGTGTCGAGCACATCTTCCAAGAGAAGGTTGTTCAGATGGGTATAGGCTCCTATTTTGCGTATTTCCTCTATATTATTCAACCCGTTGATGTTGATCCAAGTGATACATCCCTCATTGATAAAGGACAGCGCCTCTTGGGCAGACCCTACTTTCTGGGTATAGAAAGAGCTATCAGAGTAGGAGATGACATCTATATCGATGAGTTTCTCCTTTTCTCCGAAATATACCAAGCTCCCTGGAGGAAGCCCTATTTTCTTCGCTCTATTGGCTTTTCTTTTTTTACTCATTATCAGTGGTCAGTGAATAGAGGTCAGTTGTCATTAACCATTAATCATTGTTCATTGCTTCTTCTATTGCATTGTCAAAGAGGTTTGTTAGTGAGATACCTGCAGCTTTAGCCTGTTGAGGGAGAATACTATTCTTGGTTAGTCCAGGGGTGGTGTTCATCTCCAATAGGTGAGGTACCCCCCCGACAAGGATATATTCACTACGGCTGAATCCCTTCATTTGTAATAGGTTATAGACCCTTAGGGCGACTTCTTCTACTTTCTTTTTTTCCTCTTCACTTAGGCGAGCAGGGGTGATTTCTTTGCTTTTACCTTGGTACTTTGCTTCATAGTCGAAGAAATCGTTTTCGGATACAATCTCGGTGATAGGGAGTACACGTTTTTTACCATGGTAGGTAATTACACCTACAGAGACTTCGGTTCCCTTGAGGAATTCTTCAATAATCACTTCGGTATCCACCTCGAAAGCCTTTTCAATGGCTTGATCTATATCCTTCTCGTCGTAAGCCTTGAAGACTCCTATGCTACTGCCAGATCGGTTGGCCTTGACAAAGCAGGGCAAGCCTACTGTTTTGATAATCTCGCGAGTGGAGAAAGGTTCTCCTTGGTTCAGGTAATAAGCCTTTGCCCGAGGGATACCATAAGGCTTGAGCACTGAGAGCATATCTCGCTTATTGAAAGTCAGTGCTGAAGCATACATGCTACAGCCAGTGATAGGTACACCCACCAGAGCAAAATACGCCTGTAAGTAGCCGTCCTCCCCAGGGGTTCCATGGATGGCATTGAAAGCACAATCGAAGGTGATTTTCTTTCCCTCCAAGGTCAGAGAGAAATCATTCTTATCTACCGGGATTTCTTGACCAAGGGTGTCGGTATATACCCATTTTTCTTTGGTAATTAGGATACGATAAGCTGTGTATTTGCTCTTGTCCAAGTACTCAGCTACAGTGGCAGCACTTTGGAGAGAAACGGCAGCTTCTTGGGAGAAACCTCCCATAAGTATGGCGATATTTTTCATGGTATGCTTAGAAATTTGTCTTTTAATCAATCTAAATAGCGGGGCAAATGTACGAAAAATCTTTTAAAGAAAAAACAAATTAGGACGCCTATTTGTCCCTATTTACCCTGCTTGTAAGGGGCGGTTAAAAAAGAAATTGATATAGTGAATAATGAGGATTCCTCCGCGGAAAGCCATCCAGACAAAGAAGGTCAGCCAGATTCCACTCAGCCCCCATTCCAGCAGCGATTGGGTGACATAGAAGGTAGGGAAGAAGCCTAAGAAGGTAGCGATGATAAAGGCATTTCTTAGGATGGCGGTAAAGCCCATCCCCTTATAGATACCATCGAAAAGGAAGGTGATGGCATTGAGAGGCTGCATGAGTACCACAATCCAGAAGGTTTCGAAGAAGAGCAACTGCACATCCTTATTCTTGGTCATAAAGACTCCTATTTGATGGTAGAATAGGAAGTATACCAAAAGGATAACTATCCCAATGGTTAGTACTATATAGAACAAGTCCTTTACCAAGTTGCGTATGGTCTGGTACTGGTGGGTACTATAGAGCCGCCCAGAGAGTAAGCCGCCAGCATTGCAATAGCCGTCAAAGAAAAAGACTGAAAACAGCCAAACTTGATTTAAGATGGTATGGGTGGCAACAATGGTACTGTCCTCACCCCCGCCTAACTTTGTGGCACTGAGGAAAGAGAAGTAAAGTACCCCTTGTAGTAAGGATGAGCGTATGATTAGGTCAAAGCTCATGCGCAGGCTCTGGAAGAACTTAGGGTCTAGCGACTTGGTGAGGATAAAGCGGTAAGGGGTTCTCTCGTAGAGGAAGTATAAGGATACGGCAAACATAACCCCTTGTGCCAATAGGCTCGCCCAAGCCAATCCCTTGATATCCCAATGGAGGACAAAGACGAAAATATAGTTGAATACCAAGTTGATAACCCCACCTAAGATGCTGATATACATAGACCAAGAGGTGTTCTGCATCCCTCGGAAGATACTGTGTATAGTCAGGGTTAGCAGGGTAAAGGGGAATCCCCACACACGGATGCGAAAGTAATCCAAGCAATAATCCAAGAGAATGCCATCCGCATCATAGGAATTGGTTAGGATTATCTCACTGCTGAAAAATGCCAAGATAGAGCACAACAGCGAAAGCCCCAAGGAGAGAGTAAGGATCTGTGCTACTAAGTCCTTGAGCTGGTTGAGCTTGTCCTGCCCATAAGCATAGGCTACTTGTGAGGTGATGGCACGACTGCTCTGAATGAATATCCATACCAAGGAGGTCAGAAAAGAAGAAACGATGCCCACTGCCCCGAGGACTTCCTTTGTATTCAGGGTGATATGTCCAGCCATGATCGTATCAGTAAGCGATATAAGCGGTTCTATCACACCAGAAACAAGGGCGGGCAGCGCCAAGCGATTGATTTCTGTAATAGATATTCGTTTCAAAAAATATGGATTTGGCTAATGAACACAAATAGCACCACAAAGTTACGTTATTTTTAGGACATACCCAAAGAAAGTATAAAGTTTTATTTTTTATATAGTGAGCAGTGAACGGTGAGCAGAGTTATGTCCTGATAAAAGCGATTATCCCCTACGCTGGAACAGATCATATACTCACTTGTATGTATTCAGCGACTTTAGCTCGTACCTACCATAAAGAGGGCTTTTAGCTCTTTATTGGAGAATTTGGTAAAAAATCGTAATTTTGTAACCCCTTTTGAAAATCATAAAAACACATGCAAACCAATATATCTATTACAGGGATGGGGAGTATCTCCCCTTTGGGCGCGGATAGAGCCAACATCTGGAGGCAATATCTCTCAGATAAGCCATTACTTGTAGGACAACAAGTAGGCGAGGAACTCCTTCCCGTGGGGAGATTGCAGGAGGAAAGCCATGCTTTGGTCAGAGAAATACGACAAGAAAACGCCCGATATAGAAGTGTAGATCCTACGGTACTCTATGCGCTATATGCCTCAAGGCAGGCCTTGCAGGAGGCAGGCTGGGAGCAGGGTAAGGATTTTGGGGTCAATATAGGTTCTTCCCGAGGAGCGACAACCCTCTTTGAAGAGTATCACCAGAATTTTCTGGAGCAGGGTAAGTGCGCCCCCTTGGCTTCGCCTACTACTTCTTTAGGCAATATTGCTTCTTGGGTGATGCAGGATGCCAAAGGACAAGGAGTGGCCATCTCTCACTCTATCACCTGCTCCACAGCACTACATGCCTTGCTCAACGGTATAGCCTGGCTTCATGCCGATATGGCGGAGGGCTTCCTTGTGGGTGGGAGTGAAGCACCACTTACACCCTTTACGCTATCTCAGATGAAAGCCCTGAAGATCTATGGCTCTTTGAGCGATTCCTACCCCTGCCAACCCCTGCTCTTAGAGAAACTTAAGAATACTATGGTACTGGGAGAAGGAAGCGCCATTTTTGCTATAGAGAAAGGGGTGCGACCCAATGCTTTGGCGATTGTCAAGGGGATAGGCTATGCTACCGAAGTCATCGCCCACCCTGTGGCCATCTCTGCCCAAGCGGAAGCCCTGCGGCTAAGTATGCAACAGGCTTTGCAGGGAGTAGCCCCAGCTGAGGTGGATGTGGTGATTCCTCATGCTACGGGAACCATCAAGGGGGATGAGGCTGAGTACCACGCCCTCAGGGAGGTTTTTGGTCAGAACTTGCCACAACTTACCTCCAACAAATGGAAGATCGGGCACACCTTTGCTGCCAGTGGTGCCTTAGCTATCGAGATGGCGGTACTCATGCTCCAGAATCAGCAGTTTTTGCCACTACCTTATCTGAAGAAAGAGGCAGAAGCTCCTCTTAGGAATATACTTATCAATGCTACAGGCTTTGGAGGAAATGCGGTGAGTGTACTTATAGGCTTGCCTTACTGAGATGAAAAATAGTCAAGAAAATATTGACCATTCTCCATTAATTTTGTACTTTTGCACCAACGAAAATATTTTAAAAAATGTTACAATACAAGAGAAGTAGTGAATTATTTCACCAGGCACAACAGGTGCTTCCTGGAGGGGTTAACTCCCCTGTGCGTGCTTTCAATGCGGTAGGAGGAAATCCTGTATTTGTAGAATATGCCAAGGGAGCTTACCTATATGATGCTGATGGGAATAAGCTCATCGACTATATAGCCTCCTGGGGGCCTCTGCTCTTTGGTCATGCCTATGCCCCTGTTATCGAAGCGGTAACCGAGCGCGCCAAGCGCGGTACGTCCTTTGGGATGCCTACCGAAGTAGAGACAGAAATTGCTCAAAAAGCCCTTTCTATGGTGCCCCATGTGGAGAAAATTCGCTTTGTCAATAGTGGTACCGAGGCCTGTATGAGTGCTATTCGCTTGGCACGAGGCTATACCCAGCGAGAAAAGATTATCAAGTTTGCCGGTTGTTACCATGGGCATTCGGATTCCTTTCTTATTGCGGCCGGAAGTGGCGCCACTACCTTTGGAGTGCCTAACAGTCCAGGGGTAACCCAAGGAACAGCCAAGGATACCTTACTGGCTACCTACAATGATATTGATTCCGTAAAGCAACTCTTTGCGGCACACCCCAAGCAGATCGCTGCACTTATTATAGAGCCTATAGCAGGGAATATGGGCTGTGTATTGCCAAAAGAAGGGTTCTTGGAAGCGCTACGAGCACTATGTGACCAAGAGGGTACTCTCCTTATCTTAGATGAGGTGATGACTGGTTTCCGTTTGGCTAAGGGAGGAGCTCAGGAGGCACTTGGGATTCGGGCGGATATTGTTACCTTTGGGAAGGTGATCGGAGGCGGTCTGCCTGTGGCTGCTTTTGCAGCACGCAATGAGATTATGGATCACTTAGCGCCCTTAGGAGCAGTGTATCAAGCAGGTACACTCAGTGGAAACCCCTTAGCGATGAGTGCAGGACTGGCCATGCTTACCGAGATAGAGAAGCGCTCTGAGGTATTTGAGAGCTTAGGCAAGAAGACAGCCTATCTGCACGAAGGCTTGGATAGGGTACTTACCCAGGCGGGAATCCCCCATCAGATCAATCGTTTTGGCTCTATGTGTTCGGTATTCTTTACCGAAGAACCTGTAACCGATTTTGCTTCAGCACAGCGTGCGGATCACCAGCGTTTCAAGAAGTATTTCCATGCCATGCTCTCCCGAGGTATCTACCTTCCCCCCAGTGGTTACGAAAGTTACTTCCTCAACGATGCCCTTTCCTATGCAGACTTGGATACAACCATCCAAGCCTTGGCGGATGCCTTGGAGAAAGGGGAAATCTGAAAAACAGTGAACGGAGAACAGTAAGCAGAGAGCAGTTGTCAGGGCGCTATGACAGCTGCTCTCTGTTTTTTGTTTTATTCATGTGAGCAGGGTTCACTTCCTCCACTCTCTGAGGGATACGGCTTAGAACTCTCTATTTATAGTTATCTATTTAGATTGATTATAAAAGAATATAATTTTCTTAAAAAACCAGAAAAAAATTCGTCAGTCTCGTGAAAAATCGTAAATTTGGCCTAAAAATAAAAACTCAAATTTATGCGAATCAAAATAAGCATTTGCTTACTGTTTTCCCTTCTGGGGATGATTCACACTTTTGCACAAGAGAAGTCCATCAGTGGGACCGTTAAGAACTCACAGGGCTTACCACAGCAAGGAGTCGTGGTTTCTCTCAAGGGGGATTCCTCACGTACTACCCAGACCGATGCTAAGGGAGGGTATACGATTTTAGCCAAAAATACTGACATTTTGGTATTTTCCTCTTTGGGAATGGCAACCATAGAGCGAACAGTAGGGGAGGTAACCACGATAGATGTGGTGATGTCTTCTTCCACAGCCAAGACAACCTCTACCCCTTCCACCACAGGAGAAGCGGTAGCACGTACCAATGTACGAGGCCCTTCTTCCATCTATGGGGAGAGCAAGCCGCTATGGGTGGTAGATGGGATCATTCTGGACGATGGGGTAGAGCTCAGCCCAGATGCCCTCTCCTCTTCGGATGCCAAAACCCTTATTGCCTCAGCCTTGGGAGGACTATCTTCTGATGATATTGATACCTTCCGTGTACTCAAGGATGCTTCGGCTACTTCTATCTATGGGCCTCGCGCCATAGCAGGGGTAGTGGTAGTCAATACCCGCAAAGGGTCTAAGGGCACCAATAGTATTTCCTATACCAATGAATCTACCTTTAGGCTCATTCCTTCCTATAACAACTTCAATATCATGAACTCCCAAGACCAAATGGATGTCTTCATGGAAATGATGAGGCGAGGAAATATTACCTATAAAGAGATGGGGAATCGTCGTCACTATGGGGAGATAGGCCGTATGTATGCCCTACTCAATACTGCAACTCCTTCTGGTTATGGTCTTGCCAATACAAACGAAGCTAAAGAAGCTTTCTTAAGAGCTGCTGAGATGCGCAATACTGACTGGTTTTCCCGACTTTTTCAAACAAGCATTCTACAAAGCCATTCGGTAAGTATCTCCACCGGTACCGACAAAGCTTCTTACTATGCTTCTGTGGGAATTATCAATGACCCAGGATGGATGCGCTTTTCTAACTATAATAGGTATACAGCCAACATTAACGCGAACTATAAGCTTAGTAAGAGCGTTTCCTTCAACTTAATTGCCAATGGTTCTTATCGTGAGAATAAGACTCCTGGTTCTGTAGATGGCGTATCCGGAAAGGTGTCCTCAGCTTTCTCACTGAATCCTTATTCGTATGCACTAAACGCTTCTCGTACTATGGATCCAGACGCTGTCTATCGTTATCGCTTTGCGCCCTTGAATATCTTTGAGGAAATGGAGAATAACTATACCAATACTCATATAGGAGATATTAAGATACAAGGGCAGCTCTCTTGGAAAATCTCTCCTAAGGTGACTGCTGTCGGGTTGGCGGCTATTCGCTACCAGAATATTTCTCAAGAGCTGAACCAAACTGAAAGATCGAACTTGGCCAGAGCTTATAGAGCGATGGACAATGTTACCATGATCACTAACAATACCTACCTCTATGAAGACCCTTATGACGATTTCGATGTAAAGCGTACCGTACTTCCTGAAGGAGGAATTCGTGAAAAGAGTGAAAGTATCCTCAATGGTAAGGACTTCCGTGGTACGATAGACTATAGGGATGCTTTCTCAGGAGGTATTCACAAGATACAAGTATTGGGAGGTGCTGAGACCAGTGACATCTACCGCAACAAGGACTGGAACCAGAACTTAGGTTTGTTATACGAATTGGGCGATATGTCCTACTTCTCCTATGAGGCCTTCAAGCAGATGCAGGAGAATAAAACCAACTACTACACCCTTACCCGTACCACTACACGCAATGTAGCTTTCTTCTCCAACGCAATGTACTCCTATAAGGACAAATATATCTTCAACGGGACTCTCCGTACCGATGCCTCCAACAAGTTCGGTGCTTCTCACTATATCCGCTGGATGCCTACATGGAACCTTGCTCTCACTTGGAATATTTCTCAGGAAAAATTCTTCCCTAAGCTCAAGCCTATTTCAGCTCTTTCTTTCAAAGGATCTTTTGGGATGACCCCTGAGAGTCCTTCAGTGAGCAACTCCTTGGCCAAGATTATAGGGGAGCGTCCATGGCGTAGTGCAGATCGCTTCCAAGAAACCGCTTTGCGTATCAGCGAAGCTGCCAACCATGATCTTACCTATGAGAAAAAAGAAGAGCTAAACCTTGGGGTACAGATGGGGCTTTTCAAGAACCGAATCAACCTTGCCTTGGACTGGTATACTCGTAACAACTACGACCTTATAGGGCGTGTACCTTCACAAGGGCTCAATGGAACCGTAATCCGTTCAGGCAACGTAGCTGCGATGCGCTCCTCAGGAGTGGATTTGAGTCTCCAGACTAAGAACCTTACCATAGGAGACTTCTCCTGGGTAACTACCTTCGTCTATGCCCGAAATGACAATAAAATCACCAAACTCTATGTAGAGGCCACCATCGAGGATATGGTCAAGGGAACGGGCTTCTCCAAGGAAGGCTACCCAGTGGGCTCTATCTTCTCTATTCCTTTCCGCGGACTCAACAGTGAGGGACTTCCTACCTTTGCCGACTCCAATGGTAACACCACTATAGACGGACTTCGCCTTGATCAGCGAGACAACTTGGACTTCTTAAAATATTCAGGAACTACCCGCCCTACCGATGTGGGAAGCTTGGGGAACCTATTCAAGTACAAAGGAATATCTCTTAATATACTCCTTACCTACTCTTTTGGAAATGTATTGCGCTTACCAGCTTCTTTCAAACATTCATATATTAACGACTCTCCTACCTCACCTAGTGATATGGTTGCAATGCCAAAAGAGTTCAAAAATCGCTGGATGCAACCAGGAGATGAGAACAGAACGAATATCCCTGCTATTGCTTCTGCTTATCAGCTCTATGCAACCCCTACCTTGGAGTATGCCTATACCGCTTATAACTATTCCGATGTACGTATCGCCAAGGGAGATTTCATTCGCTTGAAAGAGATTTCTCTCGCCTATGACTTTGATAAAGAAACGCTTCGTGATATGAAAATCAAGCGTCTAAGTTTCAAACTACAAGGAACAAACCTTTTCTTACTCTATGCTGATAAGAAGCTTAACGGAGCTGATCCGGAGTTTTCGGCAAGTAGCTCTTTCATCCCTACGCCTAAGCAGCTTACTTTCAGTATACGTGTAGGACTATAACCTAAAAAATATTCACATGAGAAGAAATAAAATTCCATTGATACTAATGCTACTACTGAGTGTGGTGGCCTGTGACAAATATTTGGATAAAGACCCCGATAGTAGGGTGACAGTCGATAGTGCGGATAAAGTGCAGAAGCTCTTGGTCAGTGCCTATCCTACCTCGACCCCAGCGGTAGTTACCGAATTTTCCTCGGATAATATAGACGATATAGGTGCAACCAATGCCAAGACACTTTCTTTTATAGAAGAGCTTGTCTATTGGCATAAGGATATGCATGAATATAAGTATATAGATGGCTTGCGTACTCTATGGGAAGACCATTATGGCGCTATCTATCATGCCAATACCGCCTTGGAAGCTATCACAAAGCTGGGTGATTCTCCTCAGCTGAGAGCAGCTAAGGGAGAAGCCTTAGTGGCACGAGCTTATGCTCATTTTGTCTTGGTAAACCTTTTTGGTAAACCCTATAATGCCCAGACAAGTACAACAGACCTTGGAATACCTTATATAGATTTTCCAATCAATAACTTCAGAGCTGAACGTCCTCGTAATACCGTAGCAGAGATATATCAGTATATAGAAAAAGACCTTACAGAAGGGCTTCCTTTGCTTGATGATACTTACTATAAAGTACCTAAGATGCATTTTAATAAAAAAGCAGCCTATGCTTTTGCTGCTCGTTTCTATCTGTATTATACCCAATGGGCTAAGGCAGAGCAGATGGCAACCGAGGTATTAGGAGATACTCCTACCAACTTGCGTAACTGGATTGCCTTCCAAGCTTTGGGGAACAATGACCCTCATGCCAAGGAATACACCCGTGAAGGGGTAGAGGCAAACCTTATGCTCGCCTCTGTATCTTCCTATGCTCGCCGCTTTATCGATGGACAGACAGTAGGTCGCTTTGCACACTCCAGAGGTACTGCTGTAAGAGAGACTTTCCGCGATGCGAATAACCTTTGGACTAATAACTACAAGGATAAACAATATGAGTCCTTCCGTGTAGATGCCAGCAAGTATATCTATACCAAATATCCTACCTATACAGGTAATAATACCCAGATTGTCCTTTTTACCACGGATGAGACCCTACTGGTTCGTGCGGAAGCTCGCATTCTTCAGAAAAACTATACAGGAGCGGTTGCGGACTTGAACCTTTTTGCTAAGGCCTACTTTATGGATGAACCTCAGTTCACCATGAGTCAGATTGTTTCTGGATACCAAAATATCCCCTATTCAAGCTATGATCCTACTTCTAAACTGAGTCACGCTACCCAGAAGAAGCGACTTTCTCCAGAATTCACTATAGATAATGATCAGGAAAATCTTTTGCACTTCCTTTTACAATGTCGTAGGTTACTCACCCTTGGCGAGGGCTTGCGCTGGTATGATATTCGCCGCTATGGCATAGAAATCCACCGCCACCAGATGGATATAGACGGGAATGCTCACATAGTGGAGGTACTTACTAAGGAAGATAACCGACGTACCCTGCCTATCCCTGTCGATGTAGCAGCAGCCGGAATGACACAAAACCCAAGATAAAATGATTTCAGTATGAAGAAAATATGTATAATTCCATTCCTTGCCCTCTTTCTTTTCTCTTGTCAGAAGGACAATCCAGATAAAGACAATAGTGTGGTGCAACTTACCACAAAGGAGCAAGCCAAAAACCAATCTGAATTAGATAGGTATATCAATCAAAAACTGACCATCCCCTACAATGTAAATATCAACTACCGATATCCTGAGAACGATATCAATAGAAACCAATTTACCTATGTAACGCCTCCTTCTACTCAAAAGGCATTGGAGATGGTGAACCTCATAGACTATATGTACTACCAACCTTACTCCAAGGTAGTACCTAAGAAGTTCATGGAGGAATATGTAACCAAACAAATTACGTTGATAGGGTCCTATGCCTATGCACGTGAAGGGGGAACCTATAATGGGTTGGCGACCGCAGGGATACGCCTGGAACTGCTGGGGGTCAACTATATAGAACCCAATACTCATGATGATAGTAAGCGTAAGGATATGGATAACAACCTGCTAAGGCTTATCTACCATGAGACTTCTCATATATTGGAACAAAACAAGCAAATACCTCCTGAGTATGAGAAGCTCTGTGCGGCAGAGTATAAGGGGGGATCTTGGACAAGATCCTGGAATCTCAATACTCAAAACTATCTCAAGTCAGGCTTTATCAGTCCCTATTCTAGTGATAATGTGCATGAGGACTTTGTTGAGTTCATCGCTCACTATATTGTATTCTATCAGAAAAACCAGTGTGGATGTGAAACGACAGATGCTACTGCCGATACTGATGGAGATGGCTTGGATGATGCTGCCTACACAGCTTGGAAGACTCAGATACTCAAAAGAGGCTTTATATGGGAAGAAGCACTTGCTACGGCTGATGGTAAAAATAAAACCGATGCCCAGTACACAGGAAAGGAAATCCTCTTGAAAAAGTTAGAAATTGTTAAGAATTACTTCAGCCAAGAGTTTGGTGTGGATTTAGAAAAACTTCGCAAAGAAGTACAAGCCCACCATGTAAACCTACCTAATTTGAATTTTTCAACTTACAATTGGTAATGTATAACCATTAGAATTTTTAGAACGATATGAAGAAATATATATATATGTGCTTAGCTGCCTGCCTGCTGGCCTCCTGTAGTCAGGAAGAAGAAGCTGTCTATGGCAAGGGCAACAGCTATGCCAAGCGAACTGGAGAAACTTCCACTGAGTATGTGAACCTCTTGGAAGGAGCTACCAATGGATGGTTGCTCTCCATGTATGTAGGAACAGGTCAACAATACGGAGGGTACAATTATATCCTTAAGTTCCACCAAGGGAAAGTAACCGCCCTATCGGAGGCTACCACCGAGGAAGATACTTCCCTCTATACCCTTAACTTTAGTGAGAAATCTATCCTTACTTTTGATACCTATAACAAGGTATTGCACCAATTCGTAGAACCTTCTGCACTCTTCCCAGAGGGAAAAATAGGAGACAATCAGTTAGTGATACAGTCCTACGAAAATGGCGTGTTCACCCTCAAAGGGCAACGCTCTAACAATCTGATGACTCTAAGGAAGCTTGAGGGAGAGGCAACTGCCTATCTCACTAAAATAAGAGAAAGACAAAGCTTGTTCAGAGTTTCAGATGCTTACCCTGTAACTATAAATGGCAAGGAAGTAGATTTCGAACTACAACCCTCCAATCGCCAATTCATAGCCCGAGAAGGGACTACTGTGATCAAGAAGGCCTATATCTATACCGAAAATGGCTTTAAGCTCTATGAGCCTATTACTATTGCAGGGAAGACCTTCTCCGAATTTACCCTTTCGGCTGACAATAGTGAGATTACAGCGGATGATGCTTCTATAAAGACCCGAATGGTGTATAACAACCTACCTTTTGATTTTTATAATGGCAATATAAAGATTAATATGTTAGATGATCTTTGTAGTAGTAATGCTGCCTTTGTTAAGATATATAATCTCTATAAGACGGTTAAGTCACGTAATATAGCGCCTTATTTTTATTTAGGGAAACTTTCCCCAAGCGAAGATATTGCGATGAATTTTACTATATATTATTACGATAATAGAAACTATAAGATGCGTTATCTCTTGGATTTCCTACCAGTGGCAGGAAAGTCTGATCAGGTAAATATAGTTCCTGTAGAGCAAGGCTTTTATTGGAATTACTACGGCAACTATCCTTTGGTAGAGGTCTTGACACAGAATGCTCCTTACCAGATGACCGATGTCAATGGAGATGGAACTCTTTATAAGTTCACCAGTACCAAGAACAGTGAGGTAACTTTCCTTTCGCATAATAATGCTACCTTGCCTTATGATCCTTCACAGAATGAGTGGAAATCTATAGATTTTGAGTATGCTTCGGATGCGCTTAAGGCACTCTATGAGACTTACAAAACCCATACAGTAACCAAAGGGAATGCTTCTGCAACCTATCGTTTGCAGGATTCTATGTCTATTGGGTACGGCAGCTTGTGGTTTACAGTACGTAGGGGTACAAGTTCTGCTACAGTTTCTTATGCCATAGATGCCCTTGCGGTGCCTTGCGATACTAACCAAGTGACTTTTGTAGACAAGGGAGCTACTCATACGGCAAGTAGCAACTGGACTACCTATAACTATCTTTCCCCTATAGTGAATTTCTTCTTGCAGAATGGTCCTTTCAAAGTAGAGGATGTAGGCGGAGGATGGACAAAGTTCACCAGCGCTAAGAATTCTGACTATTGGTTCTATACCCGATAAAGAGATCAAGAAAAAGAAAGAGGCTGTCTCCACGGAGGGACAGCCTCTTTTGTATATGGCTTCTATATTACTTTTTGTTTTTAGCGATCAGATTCAGAGCACTACCGGCCTTGAACCATTCTATTTGAGAAGCATTATAAGTGTGGTTGCAGGGGATAATATCCTTGCTGCCGTCCTTGTGAACGAACTCCAAGTGTAGGGGTTTGTTAGGCGCAAAGTCAGTAAGGTCAAGGAAGTTGATGGTATCATCCTCCTGTATTTTGTCATAATCGGCCTCGTTGGCAAAGGTCAGTGCAAGCATACCTTGTTTTTTGAGGTTGGTCTCATGGATACGCGCAAAGGATTTTACCAAAACAGCTTTCACCCCGAGGTGACGAGGTTCCATAGCCGCATGTTCGCGAGAGGAACCTTCCCCATAGTTTTGGTCACCCACCACGATTGAGGGCACCCCAGCCGCTTTGTAGGCACGTTGTACCTTAGGTACTTCGTCATACGCGCCGGTAAGCTGATTTTTGACACTGTTGGTCTTGCCATTGAAAGCATTGACAGCCCCGATGAGCATATTATTGGAGATATTGTCCAAATGTCCACGGAAGCGCAACCAAGGCCCAGCCATGGAGATATGGTCGGTGGTACATTTGCCTTGTGCTTTGATGAGTAGCTTAGCCCCAGTGATATTCTTACCATCCCAAGGGGAGAAAGGCTCCAAGAGTTGTAGGCGGTTGGAGGTAGGCGATACCACTACCTCTATATTGCTACCATCTTTGGCAGGTGCCTGATAGCCAGGGTCATCTACCGCAAAACCTTTGGTGGGGAGTTCTTCTCCGTAAGGAGGCTTGAACTTCACTTCCTCTCCCTTATCATTGGTAAGGGTATCGGTGATAGGGTTAAAATCCAATCGTCCGGCAATGGCCAAAGCAGCGACTATCTCAGGAGAGGTCACGAAGGCATGGGTATTGGGGTTCCCATCAGCACGCTTGGAGAAGTTGCGGTTGAAGGAGTGGATGATAGTATTTTTCTCCTGTTTTTCAGCCCCTTCTCGATCCCATTGGCCAATACAAGGGCCGCAAGCATTGGTGAAAACTTTGGTGTTGAGCTGTTCAAACACTTTCATGATGCCATCACGGACAATAGTATAGCGAATCTGTTCTGAACCAGGATTGATTCCAAAAGCAGCCTTAGGAGTTACTCCCATATCTACCGCTTGCTTCACTACGGAAACAGCACGGCTTAGGTCTTCGTAAGAGGAGTTGGTACAAGAACCAATGAGTCCCCATTCCACTTTCAGAGGCCAATCATTGGCGCGGGCTACTTCCTTCATCTTGCTTACAGGTGTACCTCGGTCAGGTGTAAAAGGTCCATTGATGAAAGGCTCTAACTCAGAGAGGTTGATTTCGATAAGTTGGTCAAAATATTTCTCAGGGTCAGCATATACTTCAGGATCAGCGGTGAGATAGGCGGCTACTTTGTCGGCAGCTGCTACCACATCCTCACGCCCAGTAGCCTTGAGGTAGCGGCGCATGGACTCATCGTAGCCAAAGGTAGAGGTTGTTGCTCCAATCTCGGCACCCATGTTACAGATTGTACCTTTACCTGTACAAGAGAGGGATTGAGCACCTTCGCCGAAGTATTCTACAATAGCACCTGTACCACCCTTTACAGTAAGGATATCGGCTACTCTGAGGATTACGTCCTTAGGGGCAGTCCATCCGTTGAGCTTACCCGTGAGCTTGACCCCGATGAGCTTAGGGAATTTTAGTTCCCAAGCCATACCCGCCATCACATCCACAGCATCGGCACCTCCTACTCCTATGGCAAGCATTCCGAGACCTCCTGCATTGACTGTATGAGAGTCTGTTCCTATCATCATACCCCCAGGGAAAGCATAGTTCTCCAAGACAATCTGGTGGATAATTCCTGCTCCAGGTTTCCAGAAACCAATCCCATATTTGTTGGATACAGAGGAAAGGAAGTCAAAAACCTCTTTGGACTGTTCAGTAGCTACTTTAAGATCTATTTCGGCGCCTTCTTTGGCTTGAATAAGGTGGTCGCAGTGTACAGTAGTAGGTACAGCCACTTTGGATTTGCCGGCATGCATGAACTGTAGGAGTGCCATTTGAGCAGTAGCATCCTGACAAGCGATACGGTCAGGGGCGAAATCCACATAGTCCTTACCACGAACAAAAGCCGTGGCAGGGAGCGCATCCCAGAGGTGCGCATAGAGTATTTTTTCAGTTAGAGTAAGGGGTCTTCCCAAGAGCTTTCGCGCTTGATCAACCCTTTCAGGCATACGATCGTATACCTTTTTTATCATTTCTATATCAAAAGCCATACGTTGTTAGTTTTTAGTTTTGAATTTTGAGTTGTTGTAGGGGTGAATTGTCGCTTATTCGAGGGGCGAATGCTGCTTATTCAACGGCACTTTCCGTTTACTTAAGGGCGAATTTTGGCTCATTTAAGGGCGAATTGCCTCACATACTCCACTTGTCCGCGGACTTCGCCCCTACAGTTAGTTTTTGTAAATTATTTTTTGATTATCATTAATCATTAATCATTAATCATTGAACATTAATAATTGAATTAAGTGTTTTACTGGGTCGCATCACCTGATAGGTCTTCTCTTCTTGAGGGTGATAGTAGCCATGTATGTCTACTTTTTCTCCTTGTACTTGCATCAGCTCTTCTACGATTTGAGCTTCATTTTGACGAAGCGCTTTAGCAATAGGAGTAAACTCTTGAGAGAGAGCGGTCTCTTTTCCTTGAGCAGCGAGGGCTTCAGCCCAGTATAGTGCCAAGAAGAAGTGACTACCACGGTTGTCGAGCTCTCCTGCTTTTGACTTAGGCGACTTGTCTTCTTCGAGTACCCTACCTATGGCCTCATCCAGCGTTTGGGCTAAGACTAAGGCTTTGTTGTTGTGATAGGTAGCCGCAAAGTGCTCTAAGGACGCTCCTAAGGCGAGGAATTCTCCTAAGGAATCCCACCTGAGGTGGTTTTCCTCTAACAATTGTTCCGCCAATTTCGGTGCGGAACCACCAGCTCCAGTCTCGAAGAGACCTCCTCCATTCATCAGGGGTACAATAGAGAGTACTTTGGCACTGGTACCGAGCTCTAAGATAGGGAAAAGGTCTGTGAGGTAGTCGCGGAGGACATTCCCTGTAACAGAAATCGTGTCTTCTCCTCTTTTGGCTCGTTCCAAAGAAAACAAAGTAGCTTCTTCAGGAGAGAGAATACGTATGTCTAAATCCTTAGTATCGTAAGCAGCCAAATATTTTTCCACTTTTTTAATCAGTTCACGGTCATGAGGACGATGAATATCAAGCCAAAAAACAGCAGGACTTTGGGAGGCTTTGGTACGGCTTATAGCAAGTTTTACCCAATCCTGTACAGGCGCATCCTTCACTTGGCACATACGCCAGATATCTCCTGCTTCTACCGAATGAGAAAGGTATACTTCCCCAGAGGCACCGACTACCCTTATTTGTCCATCCTCAGGCACCTCAAAAGTCTTGTCATGAGAGCCATATTCTTCTGCCTTTTGTGCCATCAGTCCTACATTGGAGACAGAACCCATGGTAGAAGGATCGAAGGCACCATGTTCTCGGCAGAAGTCAATGACTACTTGATAGATCCCCGCGTAACTACTATCGGGTAGTACCGCGAGTGTATCCTGAGTATCTCCTTGGGCATTCCACATCTTCCCTGAATTGCGTATCATAGCAGGCATAGAGGCATCGACAATCACATCGTTAGGATAGTGAAGGTTCGTAATTCCCTTGTCGGAGTTTACCATAGCCACAGCAGGAGCCTTCTGGAAGGCTAAGGAAATGTCCTTACCAATAGCTTCCTGTTTTTCTGAAGGGAGTTCTGTAATCTTACTTAGCACTTCCGAGAAGCCATTGCGAGGATTTATCCCAAGATTTTTGAAGTCTTCTGCATACTTATTGAAAAGTTCTTCGAAGAATGTCTCTACCGCATAGCCAAAGAGAATAGGGTCAGAAACCTTCATCATAGTGGCTTTCAGGTGTAGGGAGAGCAATACTCCTTTCTCTTTAGCCTTGGCAAATTGCTCCTTGTAGAAAGCCAGTAGAGCCTTGCGGCTCATAAAGGTAGCATCGATAATCTCGCCTGCCTCCAAGGGGAGTCCGTCCTTGAGAGTGAGTGTGTTTCCCTGCGAGGTTACTAACTCTATACGTACCTTATCTGCTTTAGGAATGGTTACAGACTTTTCATTATGGAAGAAATCGCCTACTTGCATAGTGGCTACAGCCGTCTGTGAATCGCGACTCCAAGCCCCCATCTTATGAGGGTGTTTTTTAGCATAATTCTTCACAGATTTGGGAGCGCGGCGGTCGGAATTTCCTTCTCTCAGTACAGGATTTACCGCACTTCCCTTCACCTTATCATAGCGGGTTTTGATTTCCTTTTCTTTGTCATCCTTAGCCGTCTCAGGGTAATCGGGCAGGGCGTATCCCTGTCCTTGTAGTTCTGCTATGGCAGCCTTGAGCTGGGGTACAGAGGCACTGATGTTGGGGAGCTTGATGATATTGGCATGTGGTTCCTTGGTCAAATCTCCCAGAAGAGCCAGAGCATCTTCCACACGCTGTTCAGGGCGGAGGTATTCGGGGAAAGTAGCCAAAATACGACCCGCCAAGGAAATATCTTTCAGTTCGAAGTGTACTCCGGAAGAGGCGCAAAAACGCTCAATAATAGGAAGTAAGGAATGTGTTGCTAGCAGAGGGGCTTCATCTGTTTTGGTATAGATAATACTTTCCATGAACTTATCGTTTTTCTAATGGTACAAAAGGTCTTTGTGTAGCTCCTACATAGACCTGGCGAGGGCGACCAATAGGTTCTCCACCTTGGCGCATTTCCTTCCATTGTGCGATCCAGCCGGGCAAGCGGCCGATAGCAAAGAGTACAGTGAACATTTCCAACTGCATACCCAAAGCCTTGTAGATGATACCAGAATAGAAATCCACATTGGGGTATAGGTTGCGAGCTTTGAAATACTCATCTTCTAAAGCTACTTTCTCTAAGTGTTTAGCGATGGCAAAGATAGGCTCATTGATACCTAAGGCATTGAGCACATCATCGGCAGCGGCTTTGATAATAGTGGCACGAGGGTCGAAGTTCTTGTATACACGGTGTCCGAAGCCCATAAGGCGGAAAGGATCGTCTTTGTCTTTTGCCTTGCGGATGAACTTGTCCACATCGCCCCCATCGGCATGAATCTCTTCCAACATTTCGATAACTGCCTGATTCGCCCCACCATGCAAGCGACCCCAGAGGGCAGAAACTCCAGAGGAGATACTGGCGAAAAGACCCGCTTCGGAAGAACCTACCAAGCGTACAGTAGAAGTAGAACAGTTCTGTTCGTGATCCCCATGCAGGATAAGAAGCTTATTCATAGCAGCTACCACTATAGGATTGATATGGTACTTTTCTGTAGGGATGGAGAAGAATAACTGGAACAGATTCTCTATATAGCCCAACTCATTGTTGTAATAATTTAGAGGGAGTCCTTCACGCCTACGGTATACCCAAGTGGCAATGATAGTCACCTTGGCAATAGCCTTACATACCGCTTGGTATACATCTTTTTCACACTTCACATTTACAGGAATAGGATTGAAGGCTGTAAGAGCGCTGGTAGCTGCAGAGAGTACCCCCATAGGGTGTGCTGCCTTAGGAAAACCATTGAGAATTTGGCGCATTTCTTCATGAACTAAAGTATACTTGTGGATAGTACGCTTGAAATCATCGTACTGCTCCACAGTAGGAAGTTCTCCGAAGATAAGCAGATAAGCTACCTCCAGGAACTCCGCCTTGGCTGCGAGATCCTCGATATTGTACCCACGATAGCGTAGAATCCCTTTTTCCCCGTCGAGGAAAGTAATGGCACTCTTACAAGAACCTGTATTCTTGTAGCCAGAGTCTAAAGTAATTAGTCCAGTTAGGGCGCGTAACTTTTCAATGTTTATCGCTTTCTCCCCTTCAGTGCCTACCACAATGGGAAAGTCATATTCTTTCCCTTCGAAAATGAGTTTTGCTACATTCTCCATAATAATTAATTTTTACTTCTACAAAAGTAAGAATTTTTTTTGAAATACGAGATAAATTCGTATTTCTTTAACAGTATTTGATTTCTTATGATAGACTTATTAAAAATTTTTATTTCCAAGTAGTCTGTATTATATTTGTAGTCAATAAGTTATATTTTTTGGGTTTTAGGGAAGCTGATTAAGAGAGATAGCCTGCAAAGGAGGGTTTTAGGAAGGAAACTTTAAATAATATTGTAAGAGGGGCTATTTTTGTGCCCTTAGGAAAATTCATTTCTGCACCGAGCGGATGCAAAAAAATCTTGATGATTCCTTTTTGTCCCCAATATAATAGTATAAGGAGAGACTATTGCGAACGTTTCAACAACAATTACCCATTAAAGCACCTGATATGGCATAAGTACTAACAAAAGATTCATTTACCCTTGCTTTCGAATAAATTTTTGTCAAAAAATTTTGTACAACCAATAATTTGTAGTACTTTTGCCAACTGAATTTTTCATGAATTAAAATCAACCCTAATGAATATTAGCAAGGAACAAATAGACGCGCTCAATGCCGTGATTACCTTAGAGATTGACAAATCTGATTACCAGAAAAAAGTAGATGAAGCTCTGAACTCCTACCGCAAAAATGCTTCTATCCCAGGATTCCGCAAGGGACATATCCCTATGGGAATGATTAAGAAACAATATGGGAGAGCTATTCAAGTGGATGAGGTAAATAAGCTCATTAGTGATTCTTTGAACAAGTTCGTAAGTGATGAAAAGTTGGAGCTATTAGGACAGCCTATCCCTAAAGAGAATGCCCCTGAGGTGGATTGGGATAGTGATCACCATACTTTCGTCTTCGAAATAGGTCTTGCACCACAATTCTCCATCGATCTTTCTACCCCTATTGATTATTATCAAATCAAAGTAACGGATAAGGAGGTGGATACTCAGATAGAACACCTACGCACTCGCTTTGGTTCGCTCGTTCCTACCGAAAAGGTAGCTAAAAATAGTCAGATCAGTGGGATCTTCTTCAATGAGGCTCAGAATATAGATAAGGAATATAGCTTCCTTGCAGAAGCACTTACAGACAAAGCTTTTGAAGTAATCAAAGACAAAGCTGTAGGAGATCAGCTTTCCTTCTCTACCAAGGAACTTTTCAAGGATCCACATGTACTAATGCAGGCCTTGGGAGTACCTCATGAAGTGGTTCACTCTTTGGATATCGAAGTTACTTTCACTATAGAAAGTATTCAAGAGGTGGTTTTGGCTACTATGGACGAAGCTTTCTTTGCTCAGCTATATCCAAATGAAAATATCACTACCGAAGAGGATTTCCGTAAGAAGGTAGAAGAAGGTATCCGTGAGGAGTTCACTGTCAATAGCGATACACGCCTATTGGACGATGCTACAGAAATGCTTATAGAGAAAACCTCCTTTGACCTACCTAAGGAATTCCTAATAAGATGGATTCAAGCAACTAGTGAAAATCCTATCACTGAAGAACAAGCCGCAGAGGATTATAAGAATTCAGAAAAAGGCTTGCGCTATCAGCTTATAGAAGGTAAGATAATTCAGGAAAATAACCTACAGGTGACCTATCCTGAGATTCGTGAATTCGCAGAGAAGGCTATTCGTGCTCAGATAGCTCGTTATGGGCTTACTGATGTAGAACAAGCTCAGATAGATACTTTTGTGAACAACACCCTTAAGAACGAGCAGGAACTTAATCGTATCCACAGAGAACTTACTGGAGGTAAACTTATTCAGTTCTATAAGGAAAAGGCCAATCTTAATAAGATTGAAATAGATGTAGATGCTTTTATAGAAAAATTCTACTCTCACCAACACCAACATTAATTAGAAAAAAATGAACTATTCAGAAGAATTTAAAAAATTTGCTACCCAACATCGTGGAGTTTCCAGTACTTACTATGACAAGATCATCAGTAGTATGACTCCCTATATCATGGAGGAAAGGCAACTGAATGTAACCCAGATGGATGTGTTCTCCCGCTTGATGATGGATAGAATCATCTTCTTGGGGACAGATGTCAACTCCCATGTGGCCAATATTATACAAGCGCAGTTGCTCTTTTTGGAAAGTTTGGATGCGAGCAAAGACATTCAGATATACATCAACTCTCCAGGGGGAGAGGTATATTCAGGCTTAGGAATCTATGACACTATGCAGTTCATCAAGCCAGAGGTGGCTACCATCTGTACAGGGATGGCCGCTTCTATGGCAGCAGTACTGCTCTGTGCTGGAGCCAAAGGAAAGCGTTCGGCGCTTCCTCACTCCCGTGTGATGATTCACCAGCCCTTAGGAGGCGCTCAGGGACAAGCCAGTGATATAGAAATCACCGCTCGTGAGATCCTCAAGATCAAAGAAGAATTGGCTCAAATCATAGCTCATCATTCAGGTAAGTCTTTGGCAGAGGTGATCCAAACCGGTGACCGTGACTACTGGATGATAGCCAGCGAAGCTAAAGACTTCGGTATGATTGACGAGGTACTTACTCGTAACTAATAACCCTTATTAATTCGAATACTATGAGTACAACAACTGAAGTATGTTCTTTCTGCGGGAGACACTCGGGCAAGGACGTGTTCTTGGTCTCCAGTGGGGTAGAGAGCAATGTATATATCTGTAACTATTGTATAGAGCAGGCAGGTAGTATCTGGCGTTCTGAGATTGAGAACAACAAGAAGAAAGCCATTATGGCCATGAACAAGGATCTGCTGCTGAAGAAACCTACTGAAATCAAAAGCTTTTTAGATCAATATGTCATCGGTCAGGAGGCCACCAAAAAAGTGCTTTCTGTGGCTGTATACAATCACTATAAGCGATTGCTACAGGAAAGAGATGAGCATGAGGTAGAGATCCAAAAGAGTAATATCGTGATGGTAGGACAGACCGGAACAGGGAAGACCCTTATGGCACGTACTATTGCCCAAATGCTCAATGTGCCTTTGGCCATCGTAGATGCTACTGTATTCACTGAAGCGGGCTATGTAGGAGAGGACGTAGAAAGTATCCTTACCCGCTTGTTACAGGCAGCTGACTATGATGTGGATAGAGCCGAACGAGGTATTGTCTTTATCGACGAGATCGACAAAATCGCTCGTAAGGGAGACAATCCTTCCATCACTCGCGATGTCTCAGGAGAAGGGGTACAGCATGCCCTACTGAAGCTCTTAGAAGGTTCTATCGTAAATGTTCCCCCTAAGGGAGGTCGTAAGCACCCTGATCAGAAATATATAGAGGTCAATACCGAACATATCCTCTTTATCGCAGGAGGTGCTTTCGATGGTATTGAGCAGATTATCGCTAAGCGTATGAACCGCCAAGCGGTGGGCTATAATACTTCCAAGGAGACTCGTGTGGATGACAAAAACCTCTTACAGTATGTCACTCATAAGGACTTGAAGGATTTTGGGTTGATTCCTGAAATCATCGGACGATTGCCTGTGCTAACCTATATGAATCCATTGGATGAATCCACTCTTAGAATGATTCTTACCGAACCTAAGAATGCGATTATAAAGCAGTATATCAAGCTTTTCGGTATGGATGATATAGCTCTTTCTTTTGAGGAAGAAGCTCTGAACTTCATCGTAGAGAAAGCTTTGGAGTACAAGCTCGGTGCCCGCGGATTGCGTTCTCTCTGTGAAAGTATCCTTACCGATGCGATGTTCCAACTACCAGGAACAGAGGAAAAATCATTGGTTGTTACTCGTGCTTATGCACAGGAGAAACTCACCAAATCCGGATTTACCCAACACCTACTTACTGCATAGATCAAGTAAAACAAAAAAATATAGGACTTTGGTAGTATTACCGAAGTCCTATTCTCTTACCAATCAATAGTATAAAAGATGAAAAAAATTATTGTATTATTCCTACTCCTTATCGCAGGAGTCTCTTGTAAAAATGCTTCCTCTTCAGGGCAGATAGTTCCCCAGAAGGAAATCACCAATGCTATATATTATGCGCAGAAACCCATTATTTCCGCTCACCGTGCAGGAAAGGGAATCAAAGGCTATCCAGAGAATTGCTTACAGACCATTCAGCACCTTTCTAAAAAAGGGATTCACAGCTTTGAGATAGATATCTTTGAAAGTACCGATGGCGACCTCTTCCTCATGCATGATGACAAGCTCGGGCGTACCGCCACCGGAAGTGGTATCGTATCACAGATGAGTACTCAAGAGCTGCTCAAGGTACGACTTAAGGACGATTTTGGACAAGAAACCACTTTCCCTATCCCTATGCTCAAGGATGTACTGAGCTGGAGCAAGCAGCATGGTGCTTACCTGATGCTGGACTTCAAAAAGGGTATTTCTTACCAAAAGGTGGCTGAACTGGTTCGAGCCGAACAGATGGAAGCACAGGTAGTGCTTATTAGCTACAATGTAGAACAAGCCAAAGCACTCCACAAGGTAGCTCCAGAGATGCTTATTTCAGTGACCATACGTAACCAAGCGGAATTAGACCGTATCCTTGAGACTGGGATTCCTAAGGAAAAACTCCTTGCCTTCACAGGAGTACACTTAGCAGAAGATAGTCTATATAAGACCCTCAATGAGCAACGTATTCCCGCTATCTTGGGAACTTTGGGCAACTTGGACAAGCGAGCAGCGGCCAAAGGTGACCAGCTCTATAATCAATGGGCAGAGAAAGGCATACAAGTCTTCTCCACAGACCGTCCTTTTGCGCCTCGATTCTAAAGAGGAATATAGCTTATTGTTTATCAATAAGTTATAATGTTTTCTCAAAAGTTTCTTTCTGAGAAAACAAAAAAATCTATTTTTTTCACTATCTTTGCATTTGGATATTATAATAAGTAATAGTTCCTATTATCTATTATTCACATATTCGCTTACGCAACTTTACCTATTACCTGAAAAAGATGAGTATCAAAGAATTATTACAAGAAAAGACAAACATAGGAGAGGTTACCCTCAGAGGATGGGTACGTACTTTTCGCAGCAATCGCTTTATAGCCCTTAACGATGGTTCTACTTTGTCCAACCTACAAGTGGTGGTGGATTTCGAACATACTCCCGAGGAGACTCTCAAGCGTATCACCACTGGTGCAGCTATTGAGGTTAAAGGGAAAGTAGTAGAAAGCCAAGGAAAAGGTCAATCAATAGAAGTACAAGCCACTGAGGTGACCATCTTGGGGGACTGTAATCCTGATGAGTACCCTATACAACCTAAAAAACACTCCTTGGAGTTCCTTCGTGAACAGGCGCACCTAAGAGTGCGTACCAATGCCTTTGGAGCTATCATGCGCGTACGCTCTACCTTAGCCTATGCTATACATAAGTATTTCCAAGAGAAAGGTTTCTTCTATGTCAATACCCCTATCATCACCGGAAGCGATGCAGAAGGTGCAGGGGAGATGTTCCGTGTCACTACTCTCGATGCAAAAAATCCACCCCTTACCGAGACAGGAGAGGTAGATTATAAGAAAGATTTCTTCGGGCGTGAGACCAACCTAACTGTATCTGGACAGCTCGAAGGAGAGACCTTTGCAATGTCATTGGGCAAAATATATACCTTTGGTCCTACCTTCCGTGCCGAAAATTCTAATACCTCCCGACACTTAGCTGAGTTCTGGATGATAGAGCCTGAAATGGCTTTCTATGACCTGATAGACAATATGAACTTGGCTGAGGATTTCATCAAGAATGTACTCAAATATACTTTGGAGGTGCGTCGTGAGGATATAGAATTCCTTAACCAGCGTTTCTTGGAAGAAGAGAAGACCAAGCCACAACAGGAACGTAGTGAGATGTCTCTTATCGAAAAGTTAGAGTTTGTCATTCACAACGACTTCAAGCGAGTAAGCTATACTGAGGCAGTAGAAATTCTCAAGAATTGTAACCACAACAAAAAGAAGAAATTCCAATACCTCATAGACGAATGGGGAGTAGATCTCCAGAGCGAACACGAGCGCTACTTGGTAGAAAAGCACTTCGGGTGTCCTGTGATTCTCTATGACTATCCTGCCAAGATTAAGGCCTTCTATATGCGGCTGAACGAGGATGGCAAGACGGTTCGCGCTATGGATATTCTTTTCCCTGGTATTGGAGAGATTGTAGGGGGCTCTCAGCGTGAAGAGCGCTATGAGGTACTCAAGCAGAAAATAGCTGACTTAGGTATGGATGAGCAGACCCTCTGGTGGTACTTAGAGCTACGTAAGTTCGGTACAGCCGTACATAGTGGTTTTGGTCTGGGCTTTGAGCGCTTGGTGCTCTTCACTACAGGTATGACTAATATCCGCGATGTGATCCCTTATCCACGTACCCCACAGAGTGCAGAGTTTTAAAAGCAAAAAATAAAATAACCCCCTAACTTTTCACCCAATGAACCAAATAGGACTAAAAAGTATAGGTGAATTGATACGTTCCACAGCTACTCCTCAAGGAAGTTCTGTGGAACATTATCTTATTCCTGACTACCAAAGAGGCTATCGCTGGAAAGTCCATGAGCATGTAAAGGCACTATTGGACGATATAGATACCTTTATCAACAAGAAACGAGATTCCGAGGAAATCTATTGTTTACAACCTATTGTAGTGGTTGCTAAGGAGAATGCTTGGGAAGTTATTGATGGACAGCAGCGCCTTACTACTTTGTTTCTTATGCTCAAGGCCTTAAAGGAAGATGAGATCTATGAGATAAGCTATACTCATAGACCTGAGAGTTCAGCAGTGCTGAATTATCCTGAAGTTTATCGGGAAGATATGCCTGACCATTATTTCATTTGTGAGGCCTATAGGTATATTGTCCAATGGTTCGAGCAAAAGGAAAGAGAAAAGGTTCGCTATAGAAAAAACTTTGCCAGTATCCTTATTGACAATGTCAAGGTTATATGGTACCAAGTAGAACTCAACAACGGAGGGGAAAGTGAGAAAATAGACATCTTCAATCGCCTGAATATCGGGAAAATTCCTTTGGATGATGCTGAACTTATCCGTGCACTCTTTATTCAACATATAACCACTGGTTCCGAACGGGAAAGGGCTATAGAACAATCTATTTTTTCCAACAAATGGAATGAAATAGAGACTTTTTTGAGGAATGAAGAAGTATGGGGTTTCCTACAGAATGGCCAAAATAATAAGTATGCCAATCGTATTCTGAAACTCTTTGAAATAGTAGCTCAAAATGAAAACTCTCTAGGTCGAGCTACCTTCCTCTGGTTTGAAAAAGAGTTGGAAACAAAATCAGCCAGTGACTTATGGGAAAAAGTAAAGAACTATTTTAGCAAAATTAGACATTGGTTTAATGATCATGAGTTATATCATCTGATTGGTTTATTAGTCCAAAAGGATAATACCCTAGCGGAAATCTGTAAACATTCTAATAGTGTTACCAAGTCTACCTTTAGAAAATGGTTACAAGATCAGGTAAGAGAAAAATTCAGACTCGATACATTCAATAATGATGATGAGGATAGCAGCATAGAATATGGTAAAGACAACAAGAAAATAGAAAACTTTCTGTTGCTCTTCAATGTACTTTCTGCTATAGAAACTAAAAATAATCAAAAACTCCGATTTCCTTTTTACCGGTATAGTTCCCAATCTTGGAGCCTTGAACATATTAATGCTCAGCATTCAGATGATCCTATGAAAGACCCTAACAATATCATCCGTTGGATCAATGAGACCACCACTGAGCTGGAAAATATTAAAAAAATTGAGAATCTCGATCAGATAGCTGCTGACATCGAAGAATTGGAAAACTTAAAAATCTTTTTAGACCAAAGAAAAGGAAATCTTAGAGATAACAGGACACATATCGACAAATTCAATAGAATAAAGGAAAAAATTGAAGATTTCTTTTCCATGGAAGAAGAGATGCATTCTATTGAAAACTTAGCCCTACTCTCCAGTGCAGATAACTCTTCTCTAAACAATGCCATTTTCCCTATAAAGTGCAAGCGCCTATTCCAATTAGAAAAAGAAGGAAGTTTTATACCCGAATGCACGAAGAATGTTTTCTTAAAGAACTATTCTAAATCCTATACCCCTCCTTATCGATGGAGTAAAGAAGATAGAGAGGATTATGTGAATGAGATAAACCGTGTTTTTAACAACTATTTAAAAGGAGAGAGCCATGAATAACACAGATAACACCGTTCAGCACTATACCCTTCGTTCTCTTTTGCAACTATATGATAAGGTAGAGATCCCTATTTTGCAGAGAGCCTATGCACAAGGACGTATTACCCATGAAGTCAACAAATTGCGCAAGGACTTTGTCAATTACCTCTGTGAACATCTCGCCAAGAGAGAAGCTGTAGCCTTAGACTTCGTGTATGGGGCTATACGTGAGGAAGGGAACAAGAAAATCTTTATTCCCCTCGATGGACAACAGCGTCTCACTACCCTATGGCTATTGCATTGGTTCTTAGCCGCTAAGGAAGGGACTGATCGGATAAAGGACATCTCACCTATACTTGAGAAATTTGTCTATGAGACCAGACCAGCTGCCAAATCATTCTGCTCTCACCTTCTCAAAGACGCGATCCCGTCAGAGAAGCTAAGGGAAGTGAAGGAGTACCTCTCTGACAGGGAATGGTTCGATGAGACTTGGCACAATGATGCTACCGTAGAAGGGATGCTCAATATGCTCAAGACTTTTTCCCAAAAGGAAGCGCTCCTAAGTACTGAGGTCACCTTAGCTTTGCTTTGGGACAAGAACCTCATATCTTTCTATTTCCTTCCTATTGATAAGTTTGGCCTTACCGACGAACTCTATATTCGTATGAATGCCCGTGGGGAGAAGCTCTCTGACTTTGAACATTTCAAATCCGAGTTCTACAAGGCTATACAGGGATACCCTCGTATAGAAGAGATTAAAAACAAAATGGAGAAAGAATGGGTGGAATACCTTTGGGATTACCGCAAGGATGCCTTTACCACAGATTTTCCTTTCTTGAATTATCTCTCTTTTGTCAATGAAATGCAGTTCTACAAAAACCTAAAAGAAGAGGATAAAGATGACAAGGGCTATCCTATAAAAGAAAAAGTGCCTGATAGCTTTTTGGATCTAAACTTCATTGCTGATTATTATAAGGATCATAACCATGTCGCCTTCTTAGAGTTTGCCTTAGATATGATTCCTAAGCTAAAGGAAATCCGCTATGAAAAATTATTGCCTAAGCAATCCTTCCAAAATATTCTCACCGAGATGATTGCGGAAAATAAGGCCGAGACGGATGATAGCATCATTCTCTATGCTACCCTTCTTTATCTAAAACACCACAGAGATGTAAAGACCGATAGCCCATATTTGTTAGAATTTATCCGAGTTATTCGCAATCTTATAGTCAACACCAATGACAAAGGTACTCGTGAATGGAATGCTATCTTACTTACTATTGAGAGAATGGTACAGGAAAAGGATGTGTACCAAGCCTTATTGAATCCCAATATTACTATAGAGCGTTTCCGTAGTGATCCTGTGAATGAAGAACGCTTTAAGGCTACTTTGTTTGCTAAAAATCCCCAAGCGAAAAAAGTCCTTTACCCCATGGAAGATCATGAGAATCTCTTAGGGGATCTCACCAACCTGATCATTATAGCCTATGGAAATAATGATAATAACATCATATTCTTTGACATTAGCCAACAAGATGTTACTGCCTTACCATTAGAGTTCTTAGAGGATATATACCAGGCCTATGACAAGATCTATCAAGAGGATAATAAGTTTGTCAATATTTGGGGGGATTTGCTCATAACTTCTATGTATAGTAAGAATGAATGGCGCGTATGGTGGGAAACTAAAAATTATAAAAAAGCACGTGCTATCTTCCATTTAGCATCTTTATATGCTAAGAGCCAAGAGGCTGACTTAGAGAAGTTCCTCATTTACTATGAAAAGCAGGCCGTATTAAGATTCAAAGAACACTATCATGAACTGAAAAAGACAAGCGTTCATAAAGAACAGCTTTTTTTACTCTATGTGATTACCCGCCGCATTATGAACAAAGATAGCAGTGAATTCTTCAAAAATGGTTATAACTTTGGTTGGTTTGATAAAAATGGTAATTATCAATCCATATTCGAACCTGTGGGTGGGGCTGCCCCTATTGTTTATCAATCGTATAAGAGCCAGTTCCGTTATAACAATGGTATACAGGACAAGGCAACCTCCGCACCCGAATTAGCTCCTAATACTAAGAGGTCTACTTTCTTAGATGATTTGCTTAAATGGGCTAATACAAAGCCATAAATATACAAAGAAACTGTCAAGAAATATCGAAAAGGATTGAATTTGGTAGCGTTAAATCAATTAATATTTTTTATCGTATAAATTTAGGCAGAGTAATCATATTTTTTATGTTATACTCGTAAAAAAGCGTGATATGATAATAGAGAATCGCAAAAGATTAATGAAAAAATGTAAAAATATTTCTAAATCAGTAGGAATCTTTATTTTAAAAATATCAGAAGATGAAAAGAATAGAGCTCATAATAGTTGTTATTAGTCTGTTGTATATTACGATAGGAAATGCGCAAACAAACAAAAAAACAGCGGTTAAGGAACAAATATTAGGCGTGTTAGGTAAGAATTATACAATAGAAAAATATAAGAGTCATACTCGAAATAAGCAGTATCTAACGCTTCAGGTATTTGTAGATAGTATTCATGAAAAGGAACTTTATATAGCATATATTAATGGAGATTCTTTTTGGATAAAGAAAAAAGAAAGTGTTACTTTTTTGGTAAATCATAGACAAACCTATGAAGTGGGAGCTTCTGCATTTGTTACGGGAATATTGAAAATTCCTAATATCATTCCCCGTAAAAGAGATTCCTTGGTGATTAAGGCCTATCTAAAGTCTCCACCTAAGGTAACTCCCAGACCTAAATATGGAAAAATCGCCGTATTAGGAGAGGAGTATACAATGGATACTTATAAAAGTCAGGATAAGAAAACCTATCTGACCTTTCAAGTTTTTGTATTTGGCCGACAGACAGAAGACTTTTTCGTAAGTATCAATGAAGAGGATACCGATCATGTAGAGGGAAAGAATGCTGCAACCTATATGATTAGAGCTAAGAGGAATTACGATGTAGAATTGTCGAATTATTTAATGGAGACGATAAGAATCCCCTACATTTTTCCTCAGGAGGGCGATTCCTTGGTGATCAAGGGATATCTGAAAGAGCCTATAAAAATCTATTGATTGTACCTAAGTAAAATACTTGATATATAAGCTCTTTAATCTCAAAAAAAGCCGTATCTTTGCACAAAAGAAACTTAGAAATACTTAGAAAGATGTTAGTTAGCATGGATTCCTTGCCACAAACGGCACGGGTATGGATATACCCCAGTAATCGACTCCTGACGGGGGAAGAGGAGGCACAGATTACAGCAGATCTCACTGCATATCTCTCCAATTGGGCTTCTCATGGCACCTTGGTAAGGAGTGCTTTTGAGCTGCGCTATCACCAGTTTATCGTCATTGCTGCCGATGACAATCAGCATATTGGAGGATGTTCCTTGGATGAGCTGGCACATTTTATACAGGACTTGGAGCAGAAGTATAACCTACTCCTCTTGGATAAAATGAATGTGAGCTACCGCCATGAGGACAAAATCTATTATGTGCCCCTTACAGATTTCAAGAAGCTTGTACAGCACAAAAAGGTAGATGGCAATACCATTGTTTTCAATAACTTGGTTACTAATCTCTACGAATACGAACAAGCTTGGGAAACTCCCATGATCGATAGCTGGCACAATCGATTCCTTAAGTAAGGAAAAAGAAAAAGGGTAATAAAAACACTTTGTTTCTATTACCCTTTTTATTATGCAAAAATAAGCTTATTTTTTAGCTTTTACCTTCACAACGAGTTCTATTTCGTCATTGATGAATTTGTCCTTTAAATCACCGAAAACAGACTTAGAAGCGTAGTTTACCCCATAGTCTACACGGTTGATATTGAAAGGTTGGCTTTCGAGGGTTACTTCGCTATCGGTGATAGTAAGGGTAGCAGGGAAGGAAATAGTTTTTGTTTTTCCTTTTAGGGTAAGATCCCCAGTTGCGTTAGTTCCATCAAAGCCAGTAAGCTTAAAGCTTCCTGTAGGGTAGGTTTTTACATTGAAGAAATGGTCAGCACCTTCTTCTTTTCCAGTTCCTTTTAGGTGAGCTTCGAGGTCAAGCTTTCCTTCGTCTTCCTTGATGTCAGTAACGGTAATAGAATTCATATCTATCACAAAATCTCCACTTACTTTACCATTATCTACAGTAAAGGTTCCACTTTGTAGTGCGATAGTACCTGTATGGCTACCTGTGGGCTTGCTTCCTTTCCATTCGATAACAGAAGTAGGTTCAGCAGTATAAGTACCACTGGCTGTTACAGGAGCTGTCTCTACAGGGGTTTCTGTGGTTTGTTCTTGGTTGTTAGTAGTGCTGTTGTTCCCGCAACTTGCTACAGTAAGAGCAAGGACTACTGCTGCGGATAATACCATTTTCTTCATGAAAAAAATTTTTGCTTAAATTCAAAGGGCAAAAATACCCTTTATTTTTTTAATAAAATATCAAAAACAATTATATATTTGTTAATTGCATTCTTGTGTAAGTGAAAGGGCTCATATACTCTACTTAGAGTAGGCCTTTATCACAGCTGAACTTTTGCTTCTAAAACCTATCGTCCCATATATACCAGTAGGATACTGATATCGGCAGGGGAGACCCCACTGATACGAGAAGCTTGGGAAAGAGTAGTTGGGCGTATCTTCTTGAGTTTCTCTCGTGACTCGAAGGAAAGAGAGGTCAGCTTGTCATAGTTGAAGCTCTCAGGGATACGGATATCCTCCAATCGGTTGAGCTTATCGGCATTGTTCTTCTCCTTCTCTATATAACCGGCATACTTGATCTCTATCTCTGTACTCTCAAGGACTTCTTTGCTTAGCTGCTGAGCTTGGGCAAATGCTTTTACTTGGGGCAATTCCATGAAGTCCTCCACAGTAATATTGGGGCGGGCGAGTACTTTGGCCATCTTATCCCCTTGTTTCATAGGGGAGGAATCATACTTCTCAAGGAGAGGATTTGCTTGTTCAGGGGTAATGCTTGTTTCCTTAAAGAACTGTACAAAAGCAGCTGTTTTCGTCTGTTTTTCTTCTAATAGTCGCATACGTTCCTCACTGGCCAATCCTAAGGCATATCCCATAGGGGTAAGGCGCATATCGGCATTGTCCTGTCTAAGGAGGGTACGATATTCGGCTCGAGAGGTGAACATGCGATAAGGTTCTTCAGTGCCCTTGGTGATTAGGTCATCGATAAGGACTCCTATATAAGCCTCGTTGCGCCTAAGGACAAAGGGCGATTGCTCCTGTACTTTGCGCGAAGCATTGATTCCCGCAATGAGTCCCTGAGCACCAGCTTCTTCATAGCCTGTGGTACCGTTGATCTGTCCTGCAAAGAAAAGATTTTCTATGAGTTTTGTCTCCAAGGTGGCCTTGAGCTGGGTCGGAGGGAAGTAGTCATATTCTATCGCATAGCCTGGGCGAAGGAACTTCACCTGCTCGAAACCTGCTACCTTGCGCAGGGCGGTATATTGCACCTCTTCTGGGAGAGAGGTCGAAAAACCATTGACATACATTTCCACTGTGTGCCACCCCTCAGGTTCTACAAAGATCTGGTGACGATCCTTATCGGCAAAGCGGTTGATCTTATCCTCTATGGAAGGACAATAGCGCGGCCCCACGCCATGGATAATTCCGGTGAACATGGGAGAGCGGTCAAAACCAGTCCGTAAGATATCATGTACCTCCTCACTGGTATAGGTCATATAACAATCCAACTGATGGGCAAGAGGCTGGGTCAGTGGCAGGTAGGAGAACTTTTCAGGATTTTCATCTCCAGGCTGTGGGGTCATCTTGGAATAATCCAAGGAGCGCCCATCTACACGGGGGGGAGTTCCTGTTTTCATGCGTCCTGCTTCAAAACCATGAGCTACAAGACATTCGGTAATGCCCTTGGCAGCTTTTTCTCCAGCACGTCCTCCTCCGAGTTGTTTTAGGCCAATGTGAATAATTCCATTGAGAAAAGTACCATTGGTGAGCACTACACTCTTGGCGCGTATTTCACTGCCAAGAGAGGTCTTCACACCTGTAGCCTTGCCTCCCTCTATGAGTACCTCAGTGACCATTTCTTGGAAGAAATCAAGGTTGGGCAGCCTCTCCAGTTGTAGGCGCCAAGCCTCCGAGAATCGCATGCGATCACTTTGGGCGCGTGGACTCCACATGGCAGGTCCTTTGGACTTGTTGAGCATCTTGAACTGAATGGCAGTTTGGTCTGTGATAATGCCCATATAGCCCCCCAGTGCATCTATCTCGCGAACAATTTGTCCCTTAGCAATCCCTCCTACGGCAGGGTTGCAGGACATTTGTGCCATGTTCTGTAGTTGCATGGTGATAAGAAGGGTCTTTGCCCCTGTATTGGCGGCAGCGGCAGCAGCTTCACAGCCTGCATGCCCCGCACCGACTACTATAACGTCGTACATCTCTTTTAATTGTTAATTATCAATTGTTAATTCTGTGATACGCATGCCTAATTTTAGAACATCTGTAATGCCGCAATTATTAATCATTAGTTGTCATCAGATAGAGAGATTATACCATTCCAACTCCTGTATAATTGACAACTAACAATTATCAATTAATAATTATTGTTTGTTGTTTTTTATTGTTTTAAGAATGCTTGTAAGTAGTTTAATTACTTCCGTTGCATCTGTTCTTATGCTATCATACTCTTTTGGAGTAATATATTCAGTTTTTGATAGAAGTTCTAACCAATATAAGGTTTCATTTATTTCTTTTTGAGCAATAGCGAGTTTATGAATAAAATCTGCCGTGTTTTCAGAATGTTCTGATTCATATACCATAGCCCCAACGGAGGTACCACTGCGCAAGATTTGTTTAGAAAGCACATATTCTCTTTTTTCTTCTGTCAAATACTTATAGAGATTGACCATTCTCACAGCAAGTGACATTTAATATATTCTCTTTCATTTTCTTAGCCATTAACAATTGATTTTGCTTTCCACTTGGCAATAAAGGCAGGCTTAGTACCTCCTTCTTTTTGGGCGCAGAGGAAGGTCTCTACAAGTGTTTTTTCAGTATTGAGGTAGTGACCATGGCTCTTGTAGCCCTGCATGGTATCTCCGAGGAAGGTCTCAGAAAGAAAATTGATATCATATTCCTGAATCACCCACTCACGATGATCTTTCTCACGCATCATATCCAGAGCCCATTGGGTATATTTCACATTATTGACATGGGAGTTCACATCCAAGTCACTGATTCTCACCTTGAAATCACATATATGAATCATCTCCTCGGGGAGTAGTACACGTTCGGTCTGCATGGCAATCCCACCATCGAGGCGAGGGTGGAACATCTCTTGACTGTTAGTCATATCGATAGGGTGGCGAGAGGCGATATCCATGGTAATCCAAGTAGAAGAGCTTTCTCCTATCTTGCGATCACCTACATAGAGCTCGAACTGACGGAAGGCGTGTACCCCCTGAACAGGCAGAGACCAAGTATGGATAGTTACCCGCTCGTTCCACTGAGGCCACTCATACATTTTCAGTTTTTGCTGGATCAGTGCCCAGAAGAAACCCTTTCGAACCAAGTCCTTATAGCCAAATCCTAAAGAGGCGGCATGCTCTGCTGCTATATCCTGCAACATACCCAATACACCATAGAGGCCTAATTGGTTATTCAAATTCACTTGTGTGCTACGCACTTTATAGGTTTCTGTAAATATAGATAACATAGTAGTTTTGAGTTTTATTTGTTGTTACTAAAGTAAATCAGTTTCCTTCTGTATACCGTTAGGAGCTTGGATTTGGAGATAAAGCCAATGTATTTCCCGTTCTTGACTACAGGAAGGTTCCAAGCGGCGGTATTTTGGAATTTGTCCATGACTTGGTTCATTGTATCTTGTCCCATCTGGATCAGAGCCGGAGGGGGTTGCATCATCTCAAGGACGGATACTTTGTCATACAGTTCCTTTTCAAAGATCAGGTGGCGAATATCATCTAAAAGGATAACTCCTTCTAAACTGCCTTTTTCCCTATCCAGAACAGGGAAAATATTACGAGAAGACTCTCGAACTGCTTCATATACGACCCCCTTGAGCGTCATGTCCGTGTATACAGGGACAAAATTAGTCTCTATGACACTCTCCATATCCATGAGAGTCAGGATGGCCTGATCTTTGTCCTGATTGACCAATTCTCCTTTGCGTCCCAGCTCCATAGTATAGATAGAATATTTGTTAAAATACTTAGCTATAGAAAAGGAAACTACTGCGGTTACCATGGCAGGGACAAAGAGAGAGTAGCCACCGGTGACCTCTGCAATAAGGAAAATAGCCGTAAGGGGAGCATGGAGCACCCCTGTCATGAGAGCTGTCATTCCAATCAAGGTAAAATTGGCCAAAGGTAGCTTGTAAGGGAGTATATCTATCTGATTGATGATACGAGCAAAACAATTGCCCATCACTCCCCCCATGAAGAGCATAGGGGAGAAGATCCCTCCCACTCCACCTGCGCCGAAAGTGACTGAAGTGGCTACTACCTTGAATAGCACTAAGCCTCCTAAGAGAAGGATAACGACCCAAGGATTCTCTAAGTTCCATCCAAAAATATTAGAACTGATCGAAAGCTCAGGATGCCCTGCCTTCAGATGGTTAATCACCTCATGCCCTTCTCCATAGAGTGGTGGCATGACAAAGACCAAAAGCCCTAAGATAGCTCCTCCGATAACAATACGCAGATAAGCGGAAGAGAACTTAGAAAAAAACCGATTGACCCCCTCATATACAAAGGTAAAGTAGGCTGACATAAAGCCTCCTACGACCCCCAAGAGAAGGTAAAAAGGAATGTTGTGCATCAGGAAACTATCTCCTACATAGATCGGCAATAAGGCAGCATTGCCAAAGAAAATATAAGAGGTGAGTACTCCCGAGAGTGAGGCTACAAAGAGTGGTAACAAAGAGGAGAGGGTAAGGTCTAAACCGAAAACCTCTATAGCAAAAAGAATCCCAGCCAGAGGTACCTTAAAGATGGCTGCCAAAGCCGCAGCACAGGCACAGGCCAAGAGCAGCATCCTATCGGATTGGTTAATGTGGAATAGGCGAGCTACCTGTGAGCTAATCCCAGCACCTGTAACTACCATAGGCCCTTCCAATCCTACAGACCCTCCAAAGCCAATGGTAATAGGAGCTGTAAGTATGCTACCATAAGCCTGAAAGCGCTTCATGATACCCTTTTGCTTGGCCACTGCATAGAGAATAGAGGGAATCCCATGGCTGACCTCCTTGCGGATGATATACTTCTTGACCCAGTAGACCAATAAGAAACCAACCGCAGGGAAAATCACATAAAAACCATAGTTGATATAGCGGATGATATTGCCTACCAAAACCTCCTCGATAAAGTGTGTAAGGGAGCGCATCGCCAGTGCTGCAAAGCCCGTAGCGACTCCAACTAACCCACAAAGCAGCAGTATAAACTGTCTATGAGTGAGGTATTGTGTTTTCCACTGTAGGAATTTTATATACCAACGCGCAGTCGTTTTCATTATAGTTTTGAATTTTTCAATGCTGAGTTTTCAGTTATATCAGGGAGCAGTTACTGTTCACTGCTTACTGCTCACTGACCTCTATTTGAACTCTTTTTCGTGTCGTTTGCGTTCGTTTTCGTCCAAATATATTTTTCTCAAGCGCATATTCTTAGGAGTTACCTCTACATATTCGTCTTTTTGAATATATTCAAGCGCCTCTTCAAGAGAGAACTTGATAGGAGGAGCGAGTTTCACTTTCTCATCAGACCCAGCAGCACGTACGTTGGTGAGTTTCTTAGTTTTAGTCACATTCACTACGATATCACCACTGCGAGAATTTTCGCCAATCACCTGTCCTGTATAGATATCTTCTCCAGGGAAGATGAAGAAACGACCTCTGTCCTGAAGCTTGTCCAAAGAGTAAGGAATAGCGGTACCCTGTTCCATAGAGATAAGTGATCCATTGATACGACCTGCTATTTCCCCCTTGAAAGGTTGAAACTCCAAGAAACGGTGGTGTATGATAGCCTCTCCTGCGGTAGCAGTAAGTAATTGGTTTCTCAACCCGATAATACCACGAGAAGGGATTAGGAACTTGATAACCATACGCTCGCCCTTAGGCTCCATACTGAGCATTTCCCCCTTGCGAAGAGTAACGAAATCCACGGCTTTACCACTTACATTCTCAGGGAGGTCTATGGTAAGTTCCTCTACAGGTTCACACTTTACGCCATCTATTTCCTTGATAATTACCTGAGGTTGTCCTATCTGTAGTTCATAGCCTTCACGACGCATGGTTTCGATAAGCACCGAGAGGTGAAGCACCCCACGACCATATACAATAAACTTGTCCGCACTGCCAGTGGCTTCCACCCGTAGAGCGAGGTTCTTCTCCAATTCGCGCTCCAAACGTTCCTTGATATGGCGGGAAGTAACGAACTTTCCATCTTTTCCAAAGAAAGGAGAGTCATTGATGGTAAAGAGCATACTCATAGTAGGCTCATCGATAGCGATGGTCGGAAGGGCTTCAGGGTTTTCGTAATCGGCAATAGTATCACCTATGTCAAAACCTTCTAAGCCAGCAATGGCACAGATGTCGCCCGCTTGTACTTCTTCCACTTTCTTACGGCCTAAGCCATCGAAGGTATGTAGTTCACGTATTTTGGACTTAACAATTGTCCCATCGCGTTTTACAAGTGAGATATTCATACCTGCCTGAAGAGTGCCTCGGTGTAGGCGCCCAATAGCAATACGCCCAGTAAAGGTAGAATAGTCCAAAGAAGTAATAAGCATCTGTAGGCTACCCTCTTCGATGACAGGAGCAGGAATATGCTCCACAACCATATCCAAAAGAGGTTCTATGGACGTGGTGGGTTTGCGCCAGTCCTCGGACATCCAGTTCTGCTTGGCTGAACCATATACAGTAGGGAAGTCCAGCTGCCAATCCTCCGCACCCAGTTCGAACATAAGGTCAAATACCGCTTCATGCACCTCCTCTGGGGTACAGTTTTCCTTATCCACCTTGTTGATAACCACAATGGGTTTAAGCTTCATCTCAATGGCTTTCTGCAAGACAAAGCGGGTCTGAGGCATAGGCCCCTCAAAGGCATCTACCAATAGGAGTACTCCATCGGCCATATTCAGTACACGCTCTACTTCTCCTCCGAAGTCTGCGTGGCCAGGAGTGTCTATAATATTGATTTTGGTTCCCTTATAGTTTACCGAAACATTCTTAGAGAGAATTGTAATTCCGCGTTCGCGCTCCAAATCGTTGTTGTCCAAGATGAGATCACCTGTCTCTTGGTTGTCACGAAAGAGTGCGCAGTGGTGTAAGATTTTATCTACTAAGGTTGTTTTTCCATGGTCTACGTGGGCAATAATGGCTATGTTTCTGATAGCTGTCATATAAAATATTTTAGGGGGCAAAAGTACGAAAAAGTTTTCAGTTTTTAGCGATTAGTTTTTAGTTATTTAACGTGAAGGGTCAATAGAGGCTCTTAGAAGCCTTATAAGCTAAAAAACAATTTGCCAATGTATCCACAAAATCTGATACATTGGCAAATGCATTAGCCAATATGCTAATTAGCCAATTATAGGAAGAACGCTACTATAGCAGCAATAAGACCATAGACAAGCATAGGGATTACTGTTTTTTTCAGGATAGTACCCTCGGCTTTATCGATACCTAATACGGAGCAGCCTGCAATGATATTGTTGATACACACCATGTTCCCCATAGCACCCCCTACCGATTGCAGGGCTAAGATAAGCGGTACTGAAAGCCCCGTGGCTGTAGCTACAGAATATTGAACTGCCCCGAAGGTAACATTGGAAATAGTATTGGAACCAGAGAAGAAAGCTCCTAAAGCCCCTAAGAACGAAGCAAAGGAGACCCAATGCTGTTGGGTAGCATCGGCCAGTCCCTTCCCTATGGTTTGGGTCATGGAATAATTATCCCCTACCATCATAAGCTTGACCATGATCATAGCTCCTACTAAGGCCAAGAAAGGTTTTTGTACCTGGAAAGCACTCTTGAGGTAGATATCCTTACACTTATTCCAAGAGAGAGCAAAGATAAAGAAGGAAATAACTACTGTAACTACAAAAGGAATAAGAGAAGGGGTATAGAGTAACTTATAGCTATCACCTACACCTGTCTTGAAAATATTTTCTACTGAAAATATGAGCCCCTTAGATACCTTGAAGATTCCCAATTCTCCCAAGGAGAACTCCAGCCATTCGGAGGAATCGTTAAGCATCGCCTTGAATGGCAATTGTTGTACACGGGTAAGTACCAAGATAATAATAAGTAATAGGGTAGGGGTAAAAGCTTTGATAAGTGTCTTAGCTGCAATGGGCTGTTTTTCTTTTTTCTGCTCTATTTTAGCCAACCCAATTCCCTTGCCTGCCAATAGTACAGATACAAATAACCCTATAGCTCCTCCTACCAAAGAAGGGAACTCATAGTTGAACTGAGCGATAAGTAAGTAAGGGACGGTACAAGAGAGCACACTAAGAAGAATAAAGAGAATATTTTGCTTGATTTCTTTCCAAGAAACAATGAATCGTAGCGCAAGTATAGGAATAACAAAGGCTGCTACAAAATGGATAAGGGCAGAATATTTCCCAATCGAAGAGACATCCTCCCCGCCTATAGTACCACTGTCTAAGAGTGTCTTAAAGCCATACCAAGTAGGAGTACCTACCGCCCCAAAGGAGACCGGTACGGAGTTCATTACCAAAGCGAGCATGACCACTTGCATTGGTTTGAAGCCAATACCCACTAAGATAGGTGCTGCAATGGCCACAGGAGTACCGAACCCACTGGCTCCCTCCAGCATAAAAGCAAAAGCCCAACCTATGATCATCAGCTGCGCCACTGGGTTCTCACTGATATTGCCCAGCCAGCTTCTTAGGGTATTCATAGCTCCAGAGGTTTCCATCATACGATTGAAGAAGACTGCTCCGAAAATTACAGAAATAGGGGTGAATACTGAAATAATCGCTGAGACAACGTTGGCATTGAGCAATATAAATTCGTTTTTGAAATAGAATAATTGCAATAGGTAGACAATTCCTGCAATCAAAGGAAGTGCTACATATGAAGGAAAAGCATTGCGCTTTACCATCAGGTAAATCAGTAGCACAATAGGGAAAATACTTAAGAAAAGATCCATGAGAAAAGTATTAGTAGGTTTTTATATCAAAAAACTTTAGAAAAGCCCTTTTTAACGCCGCAAATATATAACTTTTCATACATATAAATCGCTTTCTTTAACTTTTATTTAAGTATTAAAAGATAAAGAAATGAAGTGCTAAAGAGTTTATGTCGATTTTTTGTTCCTCGGATTCCCTAATCCTTGATATTTTCTCAATATTTAACATATGTTTGTGACTTGTTCTCAGGGACAATTCTTACTTTTGCGCCAAAATAAATATCTATTTTTTATGAAGAAATTAGTAGTATTGGCCGTAACAGCTCTATTTTTAGGAGCTTGCGGTGGAGGTAAATCTCCAGAAATGAAACGCTTAGAGAACGAACAAAAAGCCTTATCACTTCAGAGCGAGATCAATGACTTGCAAATGCAACTTGTAAAAGAACAAGCTACCAACGAGAAATTAAAACAAGAGGCAGAAAGCATTAATAGTCGTGCTAATAGTAGTGCCTCTGCTTTCTCCGATGCAGAATCTGCTTCTGCTTCTGCAGCTGAGGCAAAGAAGGCACAACGTGATCTAAAGAAAGCTCAGAAAGTAAACAAAGACTTGGCTAACAGTGACAAGAAAGTTCAAAAGCTCGAAAAAAAAATTAGCAGAGCTCAACAAAAACTTGCCAAAACAGGAGTACAAGTAGAGTTTACACAACCTGCCAACTAAGAAGGTATACTATCCCTCTTCACTTTTGATAGAGAGTTCCAACCAGCGATCACTTTTTTCCTCCAAGAGAGTTAATACTTCACTGAGAGCTTGGGATTGTTCCTGTAGTTCTTCGCTGGAGAGTGCCTCTTGAGTAAAATGTGCTTCAATGGTTGCCTTCTGAGCTTCTAACTGAGCAATTTCCTTCTCCAAGCGAGACAATTCACGTTGCTCATTTTGAGAAAGAGTACTATTAGCCCCGCGCCATGAGTTCTTCGTGGCAGGGGCTTTTTCCTCTTTTGGAGTTTCCCTGACAGAAGACTGTTCATAGGTGAAATAATCAGAATAGTTGCCAGGAAAGTCCTGTACCTCACCCTCCCCTTTGAAAACAAAGAGGTGATCTACAATCTTATCCATGAAATAACGATCATGGGAGACAATCACCAAGCAACCCTCATAATCCAAAAGGAACTCTTCCAAGACATTGAGCGTAACGATATCAAGGTCATTGGTAGGCTCATCCAGAATCAGGAAGTTTGGATTCTGAATCAGGACAGTACAGAGGTAGAGACGCTTGCGCTCACCCCCACTGAGTTTCTCTACATAGTCATATTGTTTCTTGCGATCAAAGAGAAAGCGTTCCAATAGTTGTGCTGCCGAAAGGGTACGCCCCTTGAGCAAGGGGATATATTCGCCATATTTCTTGATCACATCTATTACCTTTTCCTGTGGGTTGATCTCAATTCCTTGTTGGGTATAATAGCCAAACTGTACAGTTTCCCCTATGATAATCTTACCGGCATCAGGGGTGATTTTCCCAGTAAGTAAGTTTAGGAAGGTACTCTTGCCCGTGCCATTCTTACCAATAATTCCTACCCTTTCCCCACGCTTGAATACATAGGAGAAGTGGTCGAGAATCGTTTTCTCAGGGAATTTTTTCACCACATTGTGTAGTTCGATAATCTTACTACCGAGGCGTTGCATAGCGATTTCCAGCTCTACTACATGTTCGCGACGGCGCTTTTGAGCTTGTTCCTTGATCAGGGCAAAATCATCTATACGGGATTTACTTTTAGTAGTACGAGCCTTCGGTTGGCGGCGTATCCAGTCTAACTCACGTACATATAGGTTCTTTGCTTTTTCTTGAGAGGCTTGTTCCTGCTCAAGGCGCTGCTGTTTTTTTTCCAAGAAATAACTATAATTTCCTTTGTAGCTATAGAGTATCCCCTCATCTAGTTCGACAATTTCATTGCAGACACGCTCCAAGAAATAGCGGTCGTGGGTTACCATGAAGAGAGTCATCTTTTCCTTAGCAAAGAAGTTCTCCAGCCACTCAATCATCTCAAGGTCAAGGTGGTTGGTAGGCTCGTCAAGGAAGATAAGGTCGGGCTTGCTAATGAGCACATTGGCAAGGGCGAGCCTTTTGCGTTGCCCTCCTGAGAGGTGCTTGATAGGCAAGTGTAGGTTAGTGAGTTTTAGCTGGAAAAGAATTTGTTTGTATTGGGTCTCGAAGTCCCAAGCCTCGTGCCGCTCCATAGCTTCAAAAGCTTTTTGGTAGGCTACTTCGTCTTCGGGGTGTTCCAAGGCATGTTCATACTGCTGAATGACCTTCAGAATAGGATTTTCCTCTTGAAAGATATAGTCCTCAATAGTCAGCTCTTCTGGCAGCGCAGGTTCCTGAGAGAGAAAGGCTATTTTCAGTCCCTTACGAGAGACTACCTGCCCTGTATCGGGCGTGTCTTGCCCAATAAGGATTTTCAAGAGCGAACTCTTACCCGCTCCATTCTTAGCGATGAGGGCTATTTTTTGGTCTTTGTTGATCCCAAAGGATACATTCTCGAAGAGAACTCGCTCTCCATAAGCTTTGGATATGTTTTCTACAGATAAATAGTTCAATGGATAATGATTAATGATTAATGATTAATGGTTAATGCTTCAATGATTAATCATTAGATTTTTAAAAGTTCTCTCGCATGGGCGCGGGCAGAGTCGGTGATGTCCTTTCCTCCGAGCATCTGGGCGATTTCCTCTATGCGCTCCTCTGGGCTAAGCTCTTGGAACTGGGTGGTGGTACGTCCTGCGATGTCAGTTTTGTATATCTTGATATGTACATCGCCCTTACTGGCTACCTGTGGCAGGTGAGAGATGGCAAATACTTGTCGGCTCTGACTCATCTGCTTCATGATCTCTCCCATTTTGTGGGCTATTTCTCCCGAAACGCCTGTGTCTATCTCGTCAAAGATAATGGTAGGTAGTGCTATTTTGGTAGCTAAAATATGCTTGATAGTGAGCATGATACGGGAAAGCTCCCCTCCAGAGGCGGTTTTCTTAAGTAACCCAAAATTACCCCCTTTGTTGGCGGAAAAGAGGAAAGAAAGGCTGTCATTGCCCTTGGCTTGGTAGTGCTCGGTAGGGGTCAGGCTGATTTGGAACTGCGCATTGGGCATCCCCAAGTCCTTAAGAGAATCCTGTAGGCTCTTGGTGAGCGTAGGAATTACCTTCTCACGTACCTTGTGGAGTTTTTGAGCAAGAGTACTGAGGGTTTGGAAGGCTTTCTCTACTTCTTTTTGGGCAATCTCGATATCCCCTTCTATATTTTCCATTTGGGAGACTTTCTCTTCCAAAGCCTCTTTGATAAGGATAAGTTCAGAGACAGTACTTACCTTATGTTTTTTCTGTAAGTCATAGAGTTTTTGGAGTTTTTTCTGAGCACGGGCGAGCTTCTTTGGGTCGAACTCCACGTTCTCGGCCAGGTCATATACCTCGCGGGAGAGGTCATCCAACTCTATATAGGCGGCATCGATACGTTCGTAGAGTTCGCTGTACTGAGGCGAATAGCTACTTAGGGTGGAGAAGAGCGAGGAGAGATCGCGCATTTGGGTCATGATTCCCTGTTCCTCTTCAGCCAAGAGATTCGCTGCTTCAGTGAGGTTGTCCCTGATGGTCTCACTATTGGTAGCTTGGTTATAGAAGTCCTCCAGCTCTTCTTGCATACCTTCCTCCAGCTCAATCTCCTGTAGTTCGGAAAGTACAAAAGTATTGTAATCGTGTTCCTTTTGGGTATTTTCCTGAAAGGTCTTGAGTTCTTGGAGCTTTTTGCTTTCTCCTTTGTATACCTTTAGAGCGGCTTGGTATTCCTCCAATAAGGATGTGTTCTCAGCTAAAGAGTCTATAAGAAAGAATTGGAAATCTTCCTCACTGAGTTGCTGGGTATTGTGCTGGGAGTGGATATCAATGAGAGTTTTTCCTAAGGAAGAAAGAACATCGAGGGTTACAGGACTGTCGTTGACAAATGCACGAGACTTACCCGAAGGGAGAATCTCCCGACGAATAATGGTCAGTGGTTCATAGTCCAATTCTTCCTGCTGAAAAAAATCAGCCAGGCCATAGCTTGCTATAGCAAACTCAGCTTCTATGACACATTTTTCCTCAGGATTTCTCAGCGCACTTAGGTCTGCCCGACGGCCTAAGACCAAAGCAAGCGCATCCAGGAGGATAGACTTCCCTGAGCCTGTCTCTCCTGTGATAATAGTAAAGCCCTTCGAGAAATGAATCTTGATGTCCTCAATAAGGGCAAAGTTCTTGATAGCTAATGATTGTAACACGAATTCAATGATTAATGTTCAATGATTAATGTTCAATGATTGAATAACATATAGTATTAATCATTGCAGGCATTAATCATTATTGAAGGTTTCCTATAAAAAATATTCCATAACATTCCTGATTCTCAGTAAGATGTAGGAAATCTTTCAGTTTGGGGGCAAAGGTAGGGGTTCCCCAATAACACCCCAGCTCATAGGCAGTACATAGCAAATACATATTCTGTACCGCCATGGCTACAGCAGCGACTTCCTCCCATTGGGAAACCTTTCCGCTGAATTCCACAGCAATGGAGATAATGGTATCTGCTTTGGCCACTTTCTGAGCGAGAGCATTGTAAGTATCCTCGGAGAACTTCTCTGCGGGGACATGCCCTTTGTAGAGGCGCTGGAGTTCGGCACCCAAGGCTGTTTTCTCTTCTCCACGGAAGGCTTTCAGTCGCCAAGGCTTGGTTTTCTTATGGTTAGGCGCATAAGTGGCGATGTCCAAGATATCCTCGATAATCTCCTCAGGGATAGGTGTTTCGGTATAGTCCGCAGGGAAAATACTCTTGCGGGACTTGATAATGTGCTTTATGAGAGTTGCAGTGGTATTCATGATCAATTTTAGAGTTAATAATGATTAAGGTCAACTGAGTAATTATTGGTGCAAATATACAAAATATAATGGTTAGTGATTGAGTTTTTTACCTTCAGTGTACTCAAAGGGAAATCAAGCGAATTACAAGTGTTCAGAACGAACCTACTTACCATTTGAGATTATCTGCGATTTTTCTGTCATTGGAGAGGTGTTGTACCTTGTTCTGTCCGCCGAACTTACCTTGACTTTTCATATACTCCACAAAAGTGCCCTTGGGGACACAAGTGATCTTGAGTCTTTGTAGGATTTTTCCCTCTATCAGGTCTTTGTAGTAGCTGTTCTGTGCTTGAAGACCTTGGTCAAGAGTATTGGCAAAGGTCTCTATGTCCTCTGGGAGTTTTTCGAATTCAATAAACCACTCATGGTAAGGGAGTTCCCCAGAGGCAGGATTCACCTGAGGGGCTACGGTGAACTCACTGACCTCACCCCCTGCTTTGCTTACTGCTTGGGCAAGAGCTTCCTCTACTTCCTTGGCAATGACATGTTCGCCAAAGGCGGAAATAAAGTGCTTGATACGCCCTGTTACCACGATACGGTAAGGGGAGAGACTGGTGAACATGACAGTGTCTCCCATGTTGTAGCCCCATAAGCCTGCATTAGTGGAGACAATAAGTACGTAATTCACGCCCAGCTGTACGTCCTTGAGAGAAATGCGCTTTGGGTTTTCACTGAAGAAGGTATCAGCTTCGACAAACTCATAGAAAATACCAGAGTTGAGCAACAAGAGCATACCCTTTTCGTTTTGGCTATCTTGATAGGCGAAAAAGCCTTCGCTAGCAGGATAAAGTTCTATAGAATCCACTCTACGCCCGATCAGATGCTCGAACTTCTGGCGGTAAGGTTCGTAGTTGACCCCTCCGTAGATAAAGAGTTGGAAGTGGGGAAACAGCTCTCCTATGGGCTTATGAGATTTCTCTTGTAGCCGTTCGAAGTACATTTGTACCCAGGGGGGGATTCCACTGATTACGGTCATATCCTCCTTGATAGTTTCCTTGACAATAGCATCTATTTTTGTTTCCCAATCCTCTATACAGTTAGTCTCCCAAGAGGGCATTCGGTTTCTTTGTAGGTATTTGGGGACATAGTGGGCAGAGATTCCAGAGAGTCTTCCTAAGAGGATGCCATTTTTCTTTTCCAAGATAGGGCTTCCCTGTAGGAAAATCATTTTACCATTTACAAAATCCGCCTTCCCTGTTTGGGCTATATAGCACATAATGGCATCACGAGCCGCTTGGATATGATAAGGCATCGACTCTTTGGTCAGGGGGATGTACTTAGCCCCACTGGTTGTGCCAGAGGTTTTGGCAAAGTAGAGCGGCTTACCAGGCCAGAGGATATCGGACTGAGCTTCCTTCACCCTTTCGATATAGGGCGAAAGAGCCTCATAGTCTCGGATAGGTACTTGCTTTATGAAATCTTCATAAGAGTGGATTTGGTCAAAGTGATGCTCCTTGCCAAAGACTGTATTTTTAGCTTTTTGTATAAGGGAGCTTAGGATTTTCTCTTGGGTAAGGATGGGATCTTTCGCCCAGAGATCAATCTTCTTGCGTATATATTGAGCCCATTTTCGGGCGAGAAAACTTTTTATACTCATAGTATAATTATTTGAAAGTCATATAGTTCAGTGGATCTACAGGATATCCTTCGTGCCAGAGTTCAAAGTGTAGGTGGGTACCTGTGGAGAGTTCGCCTGTATTGCCTACCTTGGCGACGACCTCACCAGGACTTACCTTATCACCCTGTTTCTTCACTAAGGAAGCATTGTGCTTGTATACCGAGATGAAGTTGTTCGGATGTTCTATGACAATGACAAAGCCTGTCTGTGCAGACCATTCAGAAAAGATGATCGTACCATTGGTGATTGCCCTTACAGGAGTCCCCTCAGGAGCAGTGATATCCACCCCATAGTGTCGCTTGTCCGACTTGAAAGCACTGGAGAGTGTTCCTTGGCAAGGAGGGAAAAAACTCTTTTGAGCCTTGTTGGAGGCTTGGTCGAAGACATTGTAACGCTCCTCTTCAGCTACCTCATGGCGCAGCTTCATTTCCTCTTCGCTGGCTTGTATATCCACCTCTACAGGGATTTGTTGTACCGCATTGAGCAAAGAATCCTTATTTACCTTGTCTGGATGGATATCCCCAGTAAGTACCTTCTGTAGGGAGGAAAAATAGGCATCATTGCCCCCAATACGCTGTTGTAGAGAGTCGGTACGGAAGGTAAGATCAACAATTTGCTTGCGCAGGTCAGCCTCCGAAAAGCCTAAGATATACTGCCTCAAGGGAGAGTAGATAATCACTAAGGAGGTCAGTACAATCATCAGAATAGCAAATAAGCTACTATAGATGAATACATTAAGCCTATTGAGGCGAAAGGTAGCGACATCCTCCAAGGTGTTTTCATTCATGATGACTACACGATACTTGAAGAGCCACTTGCCACGAAGGTCTTTATTTGATTTCTTTTTTACACTCATTGATGTCGTTTTGAGTTTTAAGATTTGAGTTTTGAATTTTCTTATTTCCTAATGCCATTTTGCTAAGGACAATTCCCATAATAATTCCTATAACTAAGATAGGGATGCTTCCCAAAAGCAATATGATGAAAATATACTGCCATGCATCCTCTGAACCCTCTGGGAAAAAGATGATATAAGCAAAGGTAAATGCAAAGATGCCGCTTGCCCAAAACACAGTAAGAATAAGCTGTACTCCCAAGAAAAACCGTACTAAGGGAGAGAGTTCTTCAAAAGGGACAACCCGCTCTCCTGCAAAATATCCTAAAACAAAAGAGATTAAGGCGAAAGGAAGTATAATAAGGAGGGATCCTAAAAATATCTCAGCCCCTATATCACTCTCACCTCCTGTATAGATGGCGAGAGCTAAGAAAATTAAAGCAATTTCTATTCCAATCGTTCTAAGGATACATCTGGTTGCAGGCTTCATCTTGGAAATTTTTGGCAAAGATACATCAAAAAATACAAATGACCAATCAATAATCGTTTTTTAAGAGACAAAGAGCCAGACCAAATACACAACCTATGCACAAGATAGGGACGCTTGCTAAGAATATAAACATGGAAGGGGCTACCCATATACCGCTGGGGAGATCGGAGTAAAGCAAATGGAAAAAGCCAAAGCCTAAAATGACACTTATTACAAAAATAGCATAGAAGATAGAGACTCCTATGAGAAAACGAAAAAAGGGAATCATTTTTTCAAAGTGGATATATTGTCCAGCCAAAAAGCCTAATACTAAGGAGATTATTGCGGGGACAAGTATAGGAATCCATAGGATTCCTGTGTTTGCTCCTTTTTCAGATAGGGGCGAAATAAGCCTCTTGATGAAAATGACGATCAATAAAATCTCAAAGAGGATAGTGGTTAATAGGTAAATAGTCGAACGTTTCATTTTGATATAATTATTTACCCTTCACTCTTCATTTTCCTGAGTCTCATTCCCAGCCAGATACCTACCCCTAAGGTCTGTATCCCTCCGAAAATAAGGAAGACAAGAAAGAGAATTCCTAAGTCATTCCAATTAAAATAAAAAAGGGAGTAGTGGGCATTTTCTACAAAGTATCCGGTAAGAACTCCTTCGAAAAGTAAGAAAAAAAGAATGATAATCCCTAAATAGATTTGTAATGCACGTGGTTGTCGCTCAAAAGGAAAAAATTCGCCTATGAGGATACCCAAAACTACACACATAAGTATCCCGCTCCCTATAGAAAAGAAAATCCCATTAAAATCACTAAAGAAACCAATGTGATTCTTGGTTATTAAAAAATTCACACTCTCATAGGTTAGTAGAGCCAAGAGTACTTCTATGGCGATAGCGATGAGAATATATTGAGTTGCTTTTTTCATTGTAATACAGATAATAGGTAATAGGGGGAGTTTGGGCACTTGTTCACTACCTGCTGCTCACTAATATTTTGCAAAGGTACATTAAAAATATTATTTTTTATTACAGATATAAAAAAATCTTGTATCTTTGCACTCAAAAAAAGTTATGTTAGCAAACCATATTTTCTTGGGAGTGATAGGAGCTCCACAAGTGATCATCATCATAGCAGTAGCCCTTTTGTTCTTTGGAGGTAAGAAGATTCCAGAGCTGATGCGCGGCTTAGGAGGAGGGATACGAGAGTTCAAAGATGCCATGAAGGACGGACAAGAACCCCAACAAACTCCTGAAAAAAGAGAAGGGCTTACTCGAGAAGATCTGAAAAAATTAGAAGAGAAAAATAGCTAAACTCTTGGAACTTATACACAAGCGAAAAAGACTTTCACTCGGCCTGTCCTAAGATAGGCTGAAGGGAAGTTTTTGTGTTTGATAGGTGGCAGTGAGTAGTAAAACTAAAAATTCAATTCATGACAATATTAAAAGCACAAGTAATAGAAGCACTCCGTAAGATTACCTCTCCAGGGGAGGGGGGGAACCTTATCGATGCGGGTGTGGTTAAGAATATAGTCGTTTTTGGGGATGAAGTAGTGGTCGATGCTACTATCTCCAATCCTTCCCTACAGGCAAAGAAGAAGGTAGAGGTCGAAATCATGAAGGCTATCCATGCCGAAGTGTATGAGAAGGCAAAGGTAAAGGTTAATATCACTGTAGAGGTAGCTCCTACTTCTCAAACAAATGAGATAAAAGGCAAACCTATAGAGGGGATTAAGAATATTATAGCGGTAGCCTCCGGTAAGGGAGGGGTGGGCAAATCCACCGTTACGGCCAATCTGGCTGTTGCCTTGCGCAAAATGGGTTTTAAGGTAGGGCTCTTGGATGCAGATATCTATGGTCCTTCTATTCCTATGATGTTCGATGTACAAGAAGAGCGCCCTATATCGGTGGAAATCGATGGGCGTTCCAAGATGAAACCTGTAGAGAACTATGGAGTAAAAATCCTCTCCATAGGCTTTTTTACACACCCTGATCAAGCTGTGATATGGAGAGGTCCTATGGCGAGCAAAGCGCTGAACCAGATGATCTTCGATGCCGATTGGGGCGAATTGGACTTCTTGCTTATCGACCTACCTCCAGGTACGGGAGATATCCACTTGAGTATCATGCAGGCGCTTCCCATCACAGGAGCTATTGTAGTGAGTACTCCACAGAATGTCGCACTGGCTGATGCTCGTAAGGGAATCGCTATGTTCCGCCAAGAAACGATCAATGTACCTGTACTGGGGCTGGTGGAGAATATGGCATACTTTACTCCGGCAGAACTTCCTGAGAACAAATATTATATATTCGGAAAGGAAGGAGTGAAATCCTTGGCTGAGCGTACCGATACCCCGCTGCTTGGTGAAATTCCTTTGGTACAAAGTCTTCGTGAATCAGGTGATGTGGGGCGTCCTGCAGCACTCCAGGAGGGTACTCCACTGGCCAAAGCTTTTGAGGACTTTGCACGCAATGCTGTAGCAGAGGTGGTCACCCGCAATCAGTACCTTGCTCCTACCGAGGCCATCAAGATTACCACCATGGCTGGCTGTAGTCCTAAGAAAAAGTAATATCTAAATTTTTTATAAATGCACGAGATAACCGCCTATTGGGAAGGCGACATGCAATTCACCTCCACAAATCCTAGTGGAAACTCATTCTTTATCGATACCACTCCTGAAAACGGAGGGGAAAACAATGGCATGCATCCTAAAGCCCTTATGCTTTCTGCTTTGGCAGGATGTACTGGCTTGGATGTATTGGCGCTGCTTAAGAAAAAGCAGATAGAGCTGGACAACTTTACCCTTGATGTCAAAGGGAAACTTACCAAGAACCACCCTCGCACCTATGAGGAAGTTACAGTGAGCTATTTCTTTGAGGGGGCTGACCTAGATGTAGAACAAATCACCCATGTAGTAAGCCTCTCAGTGGAGAAATATTGTGGGGTCATAGCCATGTTCCGCCAGTTCGCTACCGTGAATATTAAGCTGTTCTTTAATTCGGAAGAACACCCTTACAATGCCCAGTAAGCTGGTTTGGAATTTCCTACCTACCCCCCAACAGAATGAGGTAGAAACCCTCGCCTCTGCCCTTTTTCAGGTACAAGAAATACTTCCCTGGCACAGGACTATAGCGAGCCTACTCTTACAAAGAGGAATTGCAACTGTAGAGCAAGCTAAGACATTCTTCAACCCATCCCTATCGGATCTTTTCAATCCTTTTCTGATGAAGGACATGGATAGAGCTGTGGAGCGCATTCTTTTGGCTATGGCACATAAAGAGCGTATTCTCATCTATGGAGATTACGATGTGGATGGTACTTGTTCGGTAGCACTCTTGTACCTCTTCCTTTCGAAGATCTACCCAGAGGTAGCCTATTATGTGCCAGATAGGTATAAGGAGGGCTATGGGGTCTCCTGTGAGGGGATTGACTTTGCTCAGGATAATGAGATGTCACTTATTATCACTTTGGACTGTGGCATCAAAGCCCATGATAAGGTGCTTTATGCCCATGAGCGAGGGATTGATATGATTATCACCGATCACCATACTCCCGATGATACGATCCCTCCGGCGGTAGCTGTACTCAATCCTAAGCGCACTGACTGTTCTTATCCTTATAAGGAACTCTGTGGCTGTGGCATTGGCTTTAAGCTCATTCAGGCGCTTTGTAAATCCTTAGGCTATCCCCTTGAGACAGCCTATGCTTATTTGGACTTGGTTGCCTTGGCTACTTGTGCGGATATTGTTCCTATCACAGGAGAAAACCGAATATTAGTCTCGGCAGGGCTTAAACAGATAAATGAGCGCCCCTCCGAAGTGATGCAATTACTTCTCTCAACGGCTAACCCTCCGATTCAGGTCAGGGACTTAGTTTTTGTGGCAGCTCCTCGGATCAATGCCGCTGGGCGTATGAACCATGCTTCTCGTGCAGTGGATTTTCTCATAGGAGAATCCATTGAAGAAGCTACACTTCTGGAACACTTTAATACCCAGCGAAAAACAGCCGATGAGCAGATCACTCAGGAAGCCCTAAGCCAGATTTTGGGCTCTCATGAAGAAGATGCTCCTGCTACAGTGGTTTTTTCTCCTCATTGGCATAAAGGGGTGATTGGGATTGTTGCCTCGCGCCTTACAGAAATTTACTATCGCCCTACGATTGTCTTTACTCAGAGTGGGGAAGTATTGGCTGCCTCAGCCCGTTCGGTTAGGGGGTTCAACCTCTATGAGGCACTCTGTGAGTGTAAGGACGAGCTTATCCAGTTCGGTGGGCATACTGCGGCGGCAGGGATGACACTGCTTCCAGAGAATTACCAGCGCTTTAAGCAGAAATTCCAAGCGGTCGTGGATCGTACCCTACCACAGGAGCTTCGCTCTCCTACAATTATGATAAGTGCTAAAATGCCCTTACATGCCCTTACTTCTTCTTTCTATCGCTGTTTGCAGCGCTTCTCTCCCTTTGGACCTAAGAATATGACTCCCATCTTTCAGGCAGATGAGGTCATTGCCAAGAGTGTTTCCTTAGTAGGGAGTGATCGTAGCCACTTACGTATGATCCTTACAGATACTTCTCTCAAACAAGAATTTGTAGCTATTGGCTTTGGATTAGGTCATAAGAAAGAAGCAGTAGAAAGAGGAAAGCCTTTTACTATAGCTTATGAATTGTCTGAAAATCATTGGAGAGGTACTACCTCTTTACAATTAGTCGTAAAAATGATCAATGATTAATGATCAATGACAGCTCACTGCTCACTGCTTACCAAAAACTATAGATAAAATCTATAATGAAATAGATTTTTCCTAAAAATTGGAATGATTATAAATTTCTTTGTTGTAGAAAAAAAATGGAGGTAAAAGTCAAAAAATCCAAAGAGATTGAGTACTTTTGCAGTAGTTTTTTAACCTTTTACCCTCATGGAACAAGAATCTTTCCGTAACTCCATAGGTACTGTGGATACTTCAGGCAAGCGTGTATGGGCTTATCCTAAGAAGCCCAAAGGGCGCTATTACCGCTATCGTAAGTATGTGAGTTATTTGCTCCTTGCTATATTTTTCATCTCTCCTTTTCTCAAGATTGATGGCAATCAGTTTTTACTCTTTAACATCATAGAGCGTAGATTCAATATCTTTGGGTTCCCATTTTGGCCTCAGGATTTTTACCTCTTTGTGCTTTCCATGATTATAGGAGTGGTCTTTATCCTGCTCTTTACCGTGGCCTTTGGGCGTATTTTCTGTGGGTGGGTTTGCCCACAGACTATCTTCCTTGAAATGGTCTTCCGCCGTGTGGAGTATGCTATAGAGGGCGATCGCAATGCCCAAATGAAGCTTGATAAGCAAGAATGGAACGCCGAAAAGATACGTAAGAAAGGGCTTAAGTGGTTTGTCTTCTTTATGATTTCTTTTGTGGTTTCCAATGTTTTCCTAGCTTATCTTATTGGAAGTGAACAACTTTTGGTAGAGATCAAGGAAGGCCCTCTAAAGCATCTCAATACTTTCGTTGCACTACTGATTTTCACCAGTGTTTTCTACTTTGTTTTTGCTTGGTTCCGAGAACAAGTGTGTATCATCGCTTGTCCTTACGGGCGCTTGCAAGGAGTGCTTTTGGATAACAAATCCATCGTGGTGGCCTATGACTACAAGCGTGGGGAAGGGGAGAATGGTCGTAAGAAGTTCCGTAAGAATGAGGACAGAAAAGCACTTGGCAATGGGGATTGTATTGACTGTTTTCAGTGTGTGCATGTGTGTCCGACCAATATAGATATCCGAAATGGTACTCAATTGGAGTGTGTGAACTGTACCGCTTGTATTGATGCTTGTGACGAGGTTATGGTCAAGTCTGGTATGCCTAAGGGACTGATTCGCTTTGCCAGTGAGGAGGAAATAGCCAAAAAAGAGCCTTTCCGCTTTACAGCACGTATGAAGGGATATGCTTCGGTGCTTGCCATATTGGTGGGAATCCTTATAGGGTTACTCTTCTTGCGTAGCGATGTGCAGGCTAATATCTTACGACTACCTGGTCAGCTCTACCAAAAAGAAGGAGAGATTATCTCCAATGTCTATACTTACAAGATTATCAATAAGACAACTGAGGATTTCAAGCATATTACCTTCAAAATAGTAGAGCCTAAACAGGCCAAGATAGAGATGGTAGGTAATCCCGACATCACCTTGGACAAACAAGGGATAGTCAGTGGAACCCTCTTTATCAAGCTTCATCAAGCTTTTGTGACGGATAAGAAACTCAAGCTCAAGATAGAAGTCTATAGTGGTGAGAATCGTATAGAAAGTACTACCACCACCTTCTCAGGCCCAGTCACCTTTTAAAAAAGAGTGAAGTATGAATCTTTTCATACTTCACTCTTTTCATTTCTTATCTTTGTTCTTGCCTAATCATTAGGTTATAAATATCTGAGAATTATGAAAGAAGAATTCCTATTGTATGATGGAGATTGCTTGTTCTGCAATCGTATAGCTTATTTTCTATCCCAAAAAGATAGAGAAGGAAGATTTCTCTATATAGCCAATACCTCCCTGAAGGGAATGGATATATGCAAGCAGTATCATTTAGAAGAGCTTACACAAAAAACAATTGTAGTGAAGATAGGGGAGAATTTCTATATCCGGTCACAAGCCGTCTATTATTTTCTAAAGGAATGTAAGCTATTCCCTTTGTTGCGTTTTTTGATAAAAATAACCCCTTCTTTCATAGCCAATTTTGTATACAACTACATCGCTCAGCGGCGAAAGTCTTTAGGCAAATATTGTCCTATTCCTAATCGCTAAGAGCCTTTTTATCACATACCCAAGCTTATTTGTTGGTCACATACTCCCTCAAGCGACTTTGCTTTTCTCTCTGCTATCTGGTTACTTGCGTGCTTTGTAGGTTGCCCATACCGATCACTCGGTCGTATAGATCATTCACAGAGCGGTAATATACAAGTACTGTATAGGTATTTTCTGTCTGGTAGTGATTCCCTCCTATAGCATTGTAATCGGCTTTACCATTGCGCTTTATAGCAAACTTATAATTATAGAATCCTTGCTTGAGATATACGCCTCCTATGTATATCTTTTGTTTTTCATCATAGTGAAGTTCATATTCCTTAGTCAGTGCATTATCTGAGAATGCGCCATATACATATAGTTGGTCATTGGGCTGTAAGTCCTTAGGGGCAGCGAGGCTGAACTGTACCAAGGCATATTCTCCCTCTATCGTAGCATTGCGCCCTTGATCACTGGTGATACGAAAAGCGCCATCTATATCGGGGTTGTAGGTGTAGGGAAGGCCTGCTCGTGGCATTTGGGTAAAGAGCTGACAGAGATAGTTGTTCCCCTCCCGACGGGTAGCATAGACTCCAGAGGTAGGAGTGCGCAGATCTCGGTTCTCAAAATACAAATATTCGTTCCCTCCTTCGAAGGATGTTTCTCGATCATACTTATACACAAGCTCGTTGCCCAGGATAAATTGAGGCTTGACATTCTTGATGGCATTGTCCCAGCGGTAGTTCTGTAGGATCGCTATCTTGACAGAGGTATTGGGGGTCTGGAACTGAAGTTCTTTGGAGGTGATTTTCATCTGTACACTCTGGCGTGTCTCGGCATATTTTACTTCACGGCTTTGATGTACAGAGAGTTGCACCAATGCTGTGCGAGTATAGAGGACAAAGCGGCGTGTGAAGATAGGGCGTTGCTCACTATCGGTTACTGTCAGGAGATAGTTCCCTGTGATAAGAAAATCGGTCTCATTATTTGGCAGGGTCAGGTCGTAGTGGGTATAGGGTTGTAGGGTACCATAGGAGTTCCTATACTGGGTGATGCGTACATCGTCCATTCCCTTGAGGTACTCACTTTTGAGTAATCCCGAAGGCTGCCAATCATAGTTACAATGGGTAAGGGTGTAGTAATAGTCCGCTTCCTGCCCCCTAAGGTCATCAAAGGAAAGGGTAAAGGGACTTCCCAAGCTCACAATAGGCAGTTGCATCAAGGGATCATCTGAGCCGCGAAACTCTATGGTTCGGATATAGTCAGGAGCAGACAACTCCTGTGCAAAGGAGCAGATAGGAAGCAATAGCAAGAGTAATAATTTCTTCATGAGTTTTTACTTTTTGAGTTGGCAAAAATACAAAAAAAAGATGAAAATATTTGCGGAGAATATAAAAAAGAGTATCTTTGCGGGAGATATCTAAAGTTAGCGACCAGTAGTTCCCTTCGTGGGTGAGGTAGCTAAGATAGAAGAACTTAAAAAGGAGCTATAGAGGGGAGTGAAGAGAGGTTAATCCCTATAATCCTAAAACCCTATAATCCTAAAATCCTTAGAACTAAAAAAATAAAAAATATAATGTTAGCAACACAGAATCCTACACAGACCAAGGCTTGGGCGGCCTTAGAAGCTCATTTCGCTAAGGTAAAAGATGTTACCTTACAACAACTTTTTGCACAAGATGCAACACGTGCCCCAAAGTATACCCTCCAGTGGGAAGACTTTTGGGTGGACTACTCCAAGAACAATTGGGACGAGACCACCCGTAATCTCCTTTTGCAATTGGCTGAAGAGTGTGACCTAAAGGCCTCTATTGAGAAGTATTTCACAGGTGATAAGATCAACGCTACCGAAGGTCGTGCGGTACTCCATACAGCCTTGCGCTCGGCTGAGAAAGAAATCTTGGTCGATGGGCAAAACGTAATTCCAGAGGTAGAGGAAGTAAAAGCAAAAATCAAGGCTTTCTCGCAGGAAATCATCTCCGGCAAGCGCAAAGGTTATACAGGTAAGCCCTTTACTGATGTGGTGAATATCGGTATCGGTGGGTCGGACTTAGGACCTGTGATGGTTACCGAAGCCCTGAAGTTCTACAAAAATCACCTCAACATTCACTTTATCAGCAATGTAGATGGTGATCATGTACATGAAGTGATCAAGCACCTCAACCCTGAGACGACTCTTTTTGTGATTGTCTCTAAAACCTTTACCACTCAGGAGACCCTCTCCAATGCCCTTACAGTGAAAAAGTGGTTCCTCAAGCATGCCAAAGAGGCCGATGTAGCCAAGCACTTCGTAGCAGTTTCTACCAACCTCAAGAAGATAGATGAGTTCGGTATTGCCTCTGAGAATGTATTCCCCATGTGGGACTGGGTAGGGGGGCGTTTCTCCTTATGGAGTGCCGTAGGGCTTACTATTGCCCTTTCAGTAGGCTATGAAAACTTTGAAGCGCTCCTTTTGGGTGCCCAAAAGATGGATACCCACTTCCGCACTGCACCCTTTAAGGAAAATCTTCCTGTGCTCTTGGCCTTGCTCTCTGTGTGGTATACCAACTTCTACGGGGCAGAGACCGAAGCCATTATCCCCTATACCCAATACCTACACCGCTTCCCTGCCTACTTGCAACAAGCCATTATGGAGAGTAACGGAAAGTATATAGATCGCAGTGGACAGCGTGTCAGTTACCAGACGAGCGCCATCGTATGGGGTGAGCCAGGAACGAACGCCCAGCATGCGTTTTTCCAACTCATTCACCAAGGCACCAAGCGCATTCCTGCTGACTTTATAGGCTTCAAGCACTCTCTCTATGGAGATCAAGACCACCAAGATAAGCTCATGGCCAACTTCCTTGCCCAAACTGAGGCGCTTATGAATGGCAAAACCCCAGAGCAGGTGCGTGCCGAGGGGGTAGCGGAACACTTAGTGCCGTTCAAGGTATTCGAGGGCAACAAACCCACTACCACCCTACTCATTGACAAGCTCACCCCAGAGAGCCTTGGTAAGCTCATTGCCCTATACGAACATAAGATCTTCGTACAAGGGGTGCTATGGAATATCTATAGCTATGACCAATGGGGCGTAGAGCTTGGTAAGCAATTGGCTGGCACAATTCTCAAGGACTTTTCAGCCGCTCAGCCAGCCAAGCATGATAGTTCCACTTCGCAACTCATTGAGAGAGTGAAGAGTGAATAGTGAGTTACTTAGTTGTTCACTATTCACTATTCGTTAATCATTAACCATTAATCATTATCATTGACCATTATGAACGCCTTAACGCCTCAATTCCTTAACGATGAAGACGGTAACGCTATGTATGCCGTGCTTCCTATAGCGCAATACAACCAGCTCTTAAGCCGAGCGATGGAGGAAGAAACCGATTTTTATTATGAACTCACTGATGAGGAAATCGCCTATTTTGAGAGAGCAGAACAGCTATCAAAAGAAGGAAAAGTTGTCAGTAGTGAGGAAGTACGTAAAAAAGTAAGAGAAAGATATGGTAGTAAAATGGCTGATAGAAGCTGAAAGTAAGTACTATGAAACGCTTGACTATTGGGAGGAACATAATGGTTCTTTTAATTATTCCCTTAAGATAATCCAAGCTGTTGAAAATTTGGAGGATAATCTCGCCGAAAACCCATATTTTTCAGCTAAGTATAGTAAGAAATTAGATTTGTACAAAAGATTCTTTCTAAATGGAAGATTTGCGCTTTATTATAAAGTAGATGAAGAAAATCAGACTGTAGAGATAAGAGATTTCAGAAGTACTAAGCAACTACCTGTTTTTTAATCTTATAACCCTTAAATGAATGATCAAGCAAGAACAAGCCGAAAAGTTCCTAGCCAAGTATGAGCCAAAGGAACTCAAAGAAGCCGATTTAGCTTCTTTCTCCGCTCCCTATCAGCAGTTGGGTGCCTATATTACTGGCCTTATGGAATATGAAGAAATAGGAGCTTTTGAACAAGAGTTTGCCTCCTACAATTTCCCTAATAAGCTCTGGGAGAGCAAGGAAGGAAAGGCGCTTGCCTTGCTACTCTTTGGTAAGGAAATAGCCCCTTACGCGCAGCGTGTCTGGGACTCACTGCTGGCCTATCCCTACCTAAGATGGTGGGGGCGTCGCCCTTTCCGCTCGGAAAATCCTGCCGACTATACCGAGGTACAACTCTCTAAGATGTCTACACTGCATAACTATTACGGCTCAGGGGTGGGCGTGTTGCCTATAGCCGAGCAATTCCAATATGTGGTCTATAGGGAGTATAATGTAGAGGAATTCTTTGCCCTAGTGCTTTCAGAGAATCCTGATGCTTACTATGAGCTTTTTAAAGACATTTTCTCCAGCGAGCATGAGATAGGAGGGGTATGTGCCGTACTGATTAAGGCTGCTCTGATAACACAGGATACCCGCTACCGTACCTTGGTAGAGAAACTCCTTTTAGCTGCTCAGCTTCAGGAAGGCTTGAGACAAACAATCTTGGAATCCTTGGACGGCACCTCTTTGGCTTCCTTACAGCACTTTATAGGAGTCATTCTCCAGCACAACCTCACCCGCTTTAGCAGCGTGGTACGTGCAGTAGATGTATGGTTTGGTTTTGGCTGGGAAGCCCCCCAACAGTCGGTTGTCAAGCGTACTTTGGAGCTGGCACAAACCTTCCTTGCTGATCACACTGCTGCTGAAAAAGCAGTGAGTAGTAAGGACAATATAGAACGCTATGTCGCCCTATGGGCGGTGGGGGTACGCAGTGTACAACAGGCGATCAGTTTGGCGGTGAAGGCTATCCAAGACCCTCAGACAAGCCAAGAGGGGCGTATCGTTACCCTTTACTTTGTACGAGAAACTGGAAGAACCGACTGGGAGATAGCCACCTATGCAGAGAACCATTTTGGAGAAGCGGCTGATTTGGACTGTTGGCTCCTGCAGAACCTTCCTGAGGGCAGTCTCTCCCAAGCCCTTTTTGACCGTATGCAGGCGGTTGCTAAGGCGCTACCTAAGGAGGGCAAACACTTTGAGGGTGTGGGCTTCCGTTGGCTTAGCTTTACCCTAAAGCCACAGGATATCTACCGATTTCTCATAGGCGAGGCCAATGAGGAGCAACAAGAACGCTTGGCAGGGGAACTCTCAGAAATTCCTGTAGAGGTACGCCAGAACCTCCTGCAAAATGTGTATCCAGTGCTGGGTCGCGGGCGCTACTATTATGAGAGTCCAGCAGAGAAGAAAAAGAAACCTGAAAAATATCCAGCCGACTCTTGGCAGCGTGCCTTAGTACGTACCGCCCTGAATGACAAGGCTTCTTATGTAGCCGAGATTGCTTTTGAGATTCTTAAGAAAGTACCTTTGGTACAGGACGATATCTTGGCGATAGAGCAGGTACTCTCCCGCAAGAACAAGGAGCAACGCAAGGAGAGTGTGGCACTACTTATCAAACAACCCGAAGCAGTACTTAAGGATAGTACCTCTCGTATGATTGTCTCCAAAAGTGCCGACCAGCGCTTGGCTGCTTTGGAAATCCTCACCATACTCCAAGAGGAAGAAAGACTTACCGATTATGTAACCGAGCAAGTAGAAGCCTATAAGGGACGTAAGCTCACCAAGAACGAGCAGGTACTTATGGACAAGCTCGCCTACAATCCTGATGAGACAGGGGAGCAGCGCTATGACCTCTCCAATGGCTTTGGTGTGATTGATTTTGACAGGCTTACGCCTTTTGCCTTGCCTCAGCCTCAGTTTGACAAGGAGCGCAAGGAGAAAAAGGGCTTCCTCTTTGACAAAATTATAAGGGTGGAGAAAGTACGAGAAGCCCTCAATGATCTATTAGCCCTATGGCGCAAAAACAAAGACTACGAATATGCTTGTGAGTGGTACCAAGGGGAAACAAGGACACAGCTACTGGGGCAACAAATCTATCGAATGCATGCTACCAAGGAGGGCGAAACCCCTATGGAGGTATTGGAGGATTATCCTTTGGCAGTGCTATGGAAAGACTGGCACCAAAAGCACCAGCTCAATGAGATAGAGTACCAGTATGCAATCCGCTATTGTCAAAATCTTTATTATGAAAACAAAGTACCCAAGCAACTAAAGGACTATCTGGCAGGCTATTATCCTGACTTTAAGGTAGCTTTCAAGGGTGATTTGGGAAATTATTACGACAGTGAAGCCCGCCGCTTGGAAGATCTTTTGACCCCTATAAGCGAGGCTTATGCCCAGGACAAGGCGTTTTTGGCCAGCTTCAAGCTCTCTGTTTTTGAAGATGTGTTGGCTACCTATCCACCTGAAAAGCGCCACATAACCATAGAGCGTGATTACGAAGATTTGAGCTGGACAGATGTCATCCAAGACTATGTCATCTCTATAGACCAAGATGAAGAAGGGGATATAGAATACTATACCCCTGAGCAGCGCTTTAAGCTCTGGCAGTTGCTTTACTACACTTATGCCCAAAAACAAACTAAGAACGACCTTTCTTCCTATACCTCTCAGAGCGTACTGACAGGGCTACGTGCCAAGGTACGTGAGGACGAACGCCTACCAGGGATAGGAGGAAGTCTGATGGGGCTGACCCTAAACCTCTACCAAAAAGGCCAACTCTCGGCAGATGACCTCTTATTCTTCTGCCTTTTGGAGGACGAACTCTTCACTGTTGTGCAAGGAGGAGAAAACTACTTCTACCGAAGGCTGCCTGAGGCGCTTAGAGCTTCGCTTATCTTCCCCGACACCCAGCTGGAACTGCTCAAAACGCGTATGCTCCAGTTAGAACTACAGCGGGGAGACCTACCTACCGATGCCTCTATCTATATACAATACCTGCAAGAGGTAGAGGGCATGCACTACTTCTTTGAGGCCTTGGAGCGTATGGGCAAGGAGCCTTTTACTAAGGGCTATTACTACGGCAGTAGTGTAACCAAGCGCCATACCTTTAGCCATATCTTGGAGGTGAGCCAGCCGAGCGCTACCGATACTTTTGCTGCCTTTAAGGCACATTTGGACAAGACCAAAATCACCGACAAACGCTTGGTCGAAGTGGCTTGCTACGCCCTACATTGGGCAGACTGCATAGGGGACTACCTCCAGATCAAGGATTTCAAGGAGGCTATTTGGTGGTTTATCGCTCATACAACCGACTATATGGATGCGGAAAAGGAAACCATCGTCTCCCAATACTCCTCCGTACCCCGTGATGACTTTCAGCGGGGCGCTATCGATGTGGATTGGTACCACCGCGTACATAAGTCAGTGGGCAAGGAAGGATGGAAGCTTATCCAAGAGTCGGCCAAGTATCTCTCCGA
>ERZ773021.74-NODE-74-length-92046-cov-18.0489_pt1 | contig 92046 bp, 75 predicted proteins | sample MGYA00511668_ERZ773021 | MGnify/ENA primary metagenome ERZ773021 (study PRJEB29015, sample SAMEA2737961) | human oral metagenome | biome: human oral; feature: human-associated habitat; material: dental | place: China | collected 2032 ...
CTCTGGCCTGCTCGGAGTGCAAGGAGCGCAACTACATCACCAAGAAGAACCGTCGTAACACGCCGGATCGTCTTGAACTGCAGAAGTACTGCCCGCGTTGCCGCAAGTCTACGCTTCACCGCGAGACCCGCTGACGGCGTCGCGCTAAACCCCGAGGAACGCAAGCTCCTCGGGGATTTTTGTTGTCTGTTTCCATTTTCCGCTAGTGTGGCCCCCATGAGTGCCCGCGTGGATTGTCGTCAGATTGTTGCCCCACTGGATAGGGGCGAGGCCCGCATTCCTGCCCTCGTGACGCTTCCCAGCGGACGCTTGCTTCTCTTTTATGACGAGCGGCCAGCCCCGGCCTCGGGAAATGGCTCGGATTTTAATGGGCTGACGATGGCCTCGGACCTTCCCAACCCGAATCGAATTCGTTGGGTGGAGTGCACTCTTCCGGACGAGGGTGAAAATGCGCCAAGGTGGAGTACTCCGCGGGATCTTCCTCTTGCCCTTCCTGCGATTACCTCTGATGCGTGTGTGGGGATCGATGGCGACGGTCTTCTACACTTGGCCTGCGCTTCGACTCGTGGTCGAGTGGGATACATGGATTCGCGTGCCGATGGTGAACGCCTTCAGGCGATTCTTGCGTGGGGGAGCGGTCCGGAGGACCTGCAGGCGCGTGATATTACGGATGAGTTGTACTCTCGCACGGGGGCTGATGCGCTCTTCGCAACCTCGGGTTCGACTGTGACGTGGCAGGGGGCAGTTCTTCTTCCCTACGTTGTGCGAGTGGGCAATCACACCCATGTGCAGGTGCTTGCTGTACGCGGCGGTGAAATTCAGTGGCTTTCTGATCCCCTGGTTGGTCCGAGGAGTGTTCTTCTTGATGAGACGACGCTGGCGCTTTGGGATGGACGCCTTGTTGCCAATTGTCGTTTGCAAGGATTTGAAGGCCGAGGCTCGGGAGCCCGTTACCTTGCATGGGGGGATGGGCGCAGCTGGAGTGGCGGTCAGTTGTGGGATTGTGAGGACCCGGGATGCAATGCGAAACAGCTCGCCGACTTCTTCATTCACCCGCATTCACTTAGCTCACGTAGTGCAGGAACTATTGTGCGCTTGACTCCTCCTTGGGAAGGAAATGTGCGCGCCGAGGCCCTCGCTGCCTTGGGTGGGGGAGAGTTTGGGTATAGCGACGTCTGCGTTTGTGATGACGAGGTTGTTGTCGTGTTTGAGCGGGAACGTGGCCTGTGGGAGGTCGTGGTTCCTAGGTGCGAGCTTCTGCCCTAGAGTTTCTGTGCCCTGTGGGGCAGATCTCAAGGGGTGTATGAAATTGTTATCTGAATAGCTTGCGGGAATTTGTCAGACAACATATGCTTGCATCAGCGGACGTGATAAACGGCCCGCACATCCCATTTCTCGAAGATGAGGAGCGAGAATATGCGTATGCGCAAGCACTTCGCAACCGGTGCTGCAATGGCAGCAGCGGCAACCATGGTCCTGACCGCATGCGGCGGCGGATCTTCCACTTCACCATCAACCAGCAGCAGTAGCTCAGACTCAGGCGCACCCAAGGGCACCATCACCGTTGGTTCCGCCTACGAGACCACTGACTACAGCCCGATCACCACCTCGGCACTCGGCATGGGCGCAAACTGGCAGGTCCTCGAAGGCCTGTACCGCTTCGACATGTCCGACTACTCGGTCAGCCCCGCGCTGGCTGCCGGTGACCCCGTGAAGGTCTCCGACACCGAGTACGAGATTGCCCTGCGCGACGGAGCCAAGTTCTCTGACGGCACCGATGTCAAGGCGGCAGACGTTGTGAGCTCCTACGAGCGCACCACTGGCGACAAGTCCATCTTCCGTCAGTTCTTCACCTTCGTGGATTCCGTTTCCGCGAAGGATGACAAGACCGTCACCGTCAAGCTGAAGTACCCCTTCTCCAACCTGAAGGAGCGCTTCGTCAACGTTCACGTCGTTCCCTCGGGCATGAGCGAAGACGCACTCAAGGCCAAGCCGATCGGCTCTGGCCCCTACAAGTACGAAGCAATCTCGGCGACCGAAATCACCGCTGTTCCCAACGAGCACTACAACGGCAAGACTCCCGCGAAGGCAGCCACCCTCAAGTGGAGCGCCCTCAAGGATGACGCAGCACGCCTCTCCGCTGCTCTCGGTGGCAGCATTGACATCATGGAAGCCGTTCCCGCCGCAGCGCAGGATCAGCTCAAGACAGCAGGCTGGAACGTCGAAGCCAAGCCCGGCTATGGCAACCCCTTCATGATGTTCAATACCCAGAAGGCTCCTTTCAACAAGCCTGAGGTGCGTCGCGCATTCCTCAAGGCCATCGACAAGCAGAAGCTGATCTCTTCAGCTCTGAACGGTCAGGCTGTGGAAGCTAAGTCCTTCCTGCCCGAAGCAAACCCGGCCTACAAGAAGCCCGCAACCGACCTGTCCTACGACAAGGATGCAGCCAAGAAGCTGCTCGCCGATGCCGGTGCTTCCGATCTGACGGTCAACCTGGTGACGACCGACCACCCGTGGGTTCTCTCCCTGGTTCCCCAGATCAAGTCCGATCTCGAAGCTCTGGGCCTGAAGGTCAACCACCAGCAGATGGCTTCCTCGGCCCTCTACTCGACCGTGACCGACGTTGACAACCCGACCTACGATGTCGTCCTGGCTCCCGGTGACCCCTCGGTCTTCGGTGTTGACCCCGGCATCATCGTTTCTTGGTGGAACGGCGACAACGTGTGGACCAAGAAGCGCGACGGCTGGCAGGTTTCGGATCCCGATTCCTTCAAGAAGCTGCAGGGCCTAATGGACGAGGCTGTTCAGCTCGACGGTGATGCTGCCAAGGCTAAGTGGGGCGAGGTTCAGGATCTGCTCGCCGAGCAGACTGTGATCTACCCGCTGGTCTTCCGCAACATGATTACCGCCTCCAACCCCAAGAAGGTCGATGGCTTCAAGGCCATTTCCGCCACCAGCCTGCAGCTGCTTGGAGTAAGCGCGAAGTAAAGCCCCAGCAGGCTTTCGACGAAAGGAGGGGTGGGATGCCCACCTTGGCCTCATGCCACAGTGGGACCCCACCCCTCCTTCATTTTGCTCAATTCCGCTTGACATGGAGGTCTAGCAGTGAATAACCTTCTGCGCCTTATCGCGCGACGACTGGTGGCGCTGCCGATCATGGTGGTCGGCGTGTCATTCCTCGTCTTCTTCATCATGTCGCTGTCTCCCATTGACCCCGCCTACTCGGCACTGGGCGAGACAGCCACTCCCGAAGCTCTCGAAGCGTACCGCGTTGAACGCGGACTCAACGAGCCCTTCTTCACCCAATACGGAACGTATCTGTGGAACATGCTTCACGGTGACCTCGGTCTGTACGCAACTGGCACGGAGTACCACGTGAGTGATCTGGTCGCACAGGCGCTGCCTGTCACTCTTCAACTCACCTTCTTGGGTCTGTTCTTCGCAGTCGTTATCGCTTTCCCCCTCGGCGTCATTGCTGCTCTCTACCGCGATCGCTGGCCCGATCAGCTGATCCGCGTGATCTCGGTTATCTGCATTGGTACCCCTTCCTTCTGGCTGGCAGCGCTGCTGGTCTTGGCTTTCGTCGGTGGTTCCATCCCGGTTTCCGGTCCTATTCCTGCATTCGGCGTCGATCCCTCGGGTTGGTTCCTTCGATTACTTCTTCCCGCCATCGCATTGGCTGTTCCTGTGATCGGCCAAATGACCCGCGTCGTGCGTACCTCGATGGTTGAGGAACTCGACCGCGACTACGTTCGTACCGCAATTGGCGCAGGCATTCCCAAGCGTGTCGTCGTTGCCCGCAACGTCTTGCGCAACGCCCTCATCACTCCTGTGACTGTTCTGGGTCTGCGTATCGGCTACCTCATGGGTGGTGCCGTCGTCATTGAAATCATCTTTGCCATTGATGGCATGGGTAAGCTCGTGCTCCTCCAGGGTATCCAACAGAACTGGGTGACCCTGGTGCAGGGTGGCGCCTTGGTCGTCGCAATTACCTTCATCATCGTCAACATTATTGTTGACATGCTCTACCTGCTCATCAACCCGCGTATTAGGTCGGTGTGAGTCATGAACCAAAAAGCAAAACTCGCAAAGGTCACCGCGAAGGGTGCGCATTTCTCACGCATCAGTGCGATGTCTTTGGGATCCAAGATCGCAATCGCTGTTTTGGCACTGATCGTTCTTGTATCAATCTTCGCGCCCTTCGTGGCACCCTATTCGCCCGAATTCATTGATAGGCCGTGGCAGGGGCCGTCTTCGGCTCACCTCTTCGGTACTGACCATGCGGGCCGAGACATTCTGTCTCGCGTCCTCTCCGGTGGCCGCTACTCACTGCTTATCGGTCTTTGCTCAACCGTGATCGCGCTCTTCTTCGGCGCAATCATCGGATCGATCGCAGCTGTGACGCGCAAGGCCATCTCCGAGACCATCATGCGCATCCTAGACATCATCATGGCTGTCCCCGGTATCGCAATGGCGGCCGTTACGGTTCTGGTCTTCGGACGCACACTTGCCCAGTCCGACAACAAGATGGGCATTGTCTTCGTCATTATCTTCTCGATCGCATTCGTCTACATCCCGCAGCTGGCACGTATTGTTCGCGCAAACGTGATGGCCGCGTACGGTGAGGATTACGTGCGTGCAGTGATCGTCTCCGGTGCTCGTGCACCGTGGATCCTGATCAAGCACGTCATGCGTAACACTGCTGCTCCGGTTTTGGTCTTCGCCACGGTCTTGGTCGCAGATGCGATCATCCTCGAGGCCTCGCTAACCTTCATCGGTTCAGGCCTTCCTCCAACCATGGTTCCCACCTGGGGCAATATCTTGTCCGAGGCTTCGTCCAACCTCTCGGTCCTGCTGGGCTACTGGTGGACCGCCTTCTTCCCCGGTTTGTTCATCATGATCACCGTGTTGTGCTTGAACATCCTCTCCGAAGGCATCACCGATGCCATGGTCGCGGCTCCCTCCACGGCAGCTGTTGCCCAGGTCGATAAGAACTCTGACCGCGAAGCCGACCGCATCCTTCTCGATCCTCGCCGCGCCTACGCCGAGCAGGCCGAGTCATTGCAGCAGCGCTTGGACGATCTGGAAGTTGTCGAAGGCAAGCGTCACGATCGTTTTGTCTCTACTTCGCACGAAGCACCTCTGCTAGAGGTCAAGGACCTGTGCATCAAGTTCGAGCGCCACGGCGATGTCAATGTCGTCGATCACGTGTCCTTCAAGGTGCGTCCCGGCGAAACCATGGGTCTGGTCGGTGAGTCCGGATGTGGTAAGTCCATTACGGCACTGACCATCATGGGCCTCATTGACCCGAAGGCAGAGATCACCGGTGAGATCCTCTATGAAGGCAAGAACCTGCTGGAGATGAAGCCTGAAGAGCGTCGTGCACTTCTGGGCCACGAGATGGCAATGATCTACCAGGATGCGCTTTCCTCGCTCAATCCCGCCATGCTCATCAAGGCACAAATGAAGCAGCTGACCAAGCGTGGAGGCACCCGCAGCGCAGAGGAACTCCTTGAGCTGGTGGGCTTGGACCCCAAGCGCACCCTGGAGTCCTACCCGCACGAACTCTCCGGTGGCCAGCGTCAGCGCGTTCTGATCGCTATGGCTCTGACCCGTGACCCGAAGCTCATCATTGCTGACGAACCGACCACCGCTCTGGACGTGACCGTTCAAAAGCAGGTCATCGACCTGCTCAACGAGTTGCGTGAGAAGCTAGGATTCGCAATGATCTTCGTCTCCCACGACTTGGCGCTTGTTGCCGAGGTGGCTCACAAGATCACCGTCATGTACGCCGGTCAGGTCATTGAGCAAGCTCCCACTCAGGAACTGCTCACCCACCCGACCCACGAGTACACTCGCGGCTTGTTGGGCGCGGTCCTTTCCATCGAGTCCGGCTCGGGACGTCTGCACCAGGTCCCCGGGACGGTGCCCTCGCCTCGGGACTTCCCGATCGGCGACCGCTTCGCCCCGCGTTCCTCGCACCCCGACTACGGCCTCGACATCCGTCCGGTCCTCACCGAGGTTGGCCCCGAGCACGTGTATGCGGCGCTGCCGCCTCGCGAAGAGGTTCTTGTCGCAAGCGAGACCGTCGTCATTGAAGAAGGTCAGGAGGAAAACTGATGAGTACTGAAACTCCGATCATCGAGCTCAAAGACGTTGAGGTGACCTTCAACTCCCGTACCGGATCGCTGTTCAAGCCGAACAAGGTCTACGCGGTTCGAGGCGTTAACATGCGCATTGAGCGCGGACAGACTCTGGGTATCGTCGGCGAATCGGGCTGTGGTAAGTCCACGACCGCGAACGTCATGTGCGGCCTGCAGATGCCAACGAAGGGCCAAGTGTTCTTCAACGGTGAGGAAGTCACCAAGCGTGGTGCGGATGCGCGTAGGCGTATCGGACGCGTTGTTTCCGTGGTCTTCCAGGACCCGGCAACCGCTCTGAACCCGCGCATGCACGTCGCCGATCAGCTTGCTGACCCGCTGCGCGTGCACGGTATTGGTGACGAGGCCTCGAGAGCCAAGCGCGTGCAAGAACTGATCTCTCTGGTGGGTCTGCCTTCAAGCGCCTTGGATGCGCTCCCCGGTCAGCTCTCCGGCGGTCAGCGCCAGCGCGTTGCAATTGCTCGCGCACTGTCCATCGGCCCCGATGCGATCATTGCTGACGAACCGACCAGTGCTCTGGACGTCTCGGTGCGCGCACAGATCCTGAACCTGCTCACGGACCTCAAGAGTGAACTGGGCTTGGCGATGGTCTTCATCTCACACGATATTCAAACTGTTCGCTACGTTTCTGACCGGATCGCTGTGATGAACGGCGGAAAGGTCGTTGAAGAGGGACCGGCAGCTGAATTGCTGGCGTCCCCGAAGGATCCCTACACCCGCAAGCTCCTGGGGGCTGCACCCTCGCTGCTGCATCCAACACTCGGAGGAGAGAACTAATGAGTTCACAGATTCGCGGCGTTGTCCCGCCGTTGGCTATCCCGCTGAAGAACGGCGAGCTGGACGTTGCCTCGCTGGAGCGCCACATCAACCGCATGATCGGTGCGGGGCTGAACGGCCTCTTCGTCTCCGGCTCGACCGGTGAGGTTGCATTCTCGACCTCCGAGCGTCGTCAGCAGATCCAGCGCGAGGTTGTTCGCATTGTCGACGGTCGCGTTCCGCTGCTGGTTGGTGTGATCGATACCGAAACTGAGCGTGTCATTGAGAACATCAAGGCCGTCGAGGAAATCGGTGGAGCTCTGGGCGTCGTTGCAACCGCTCCCTTCTATGCACTGGGTGGCCAGGCAGAGATCGAAAAGCACTTCCGCATCCTCAAGGAGAACACCAGTCTTGAGCTGTGGGCCTACGACATTCCCGTCTGCGTCCACACGAAGCTGCAGAACGATCTTGTTCTTCGCTTGGGTAAGGAAGGCGTTCTTGACGGCGTTAAGGATTCTTCCGGTGACGATGTGGGCTTCCGCTGGCTGTCCCGTGCGAACGAGGCCGCTGGTCACCCGCTTCAGCTGCTGACCGGCCACGAAGTGGTTGTCGATGGTGCCTACATGTCGGGCGCAGATGGCTCGGTCCCCGGCCTGGCCAATGTTGACCCCGATGGCTACGTCCGTCAGTGGCAGGCTTTCGAGCGCGGTGACTGGGAAGCCGTGCGCGCTGAGCAGGACCGTCTTGCGGACCTCATGCGCATCGTTCTGGTGAAGGGCGTTCAGGGCTTCGGCGGTGGCGTTGGTGCCTTCAAGACCGCACTGCAGCTTCTGGGTGTCTTTGATTCCAACGAGATGCCGCGTCCTGTCGCTGCCCTCGAAGGTGACAACGTCGAGCACGTTGCTTCCGTCCTGCGCGAAGCTGGCTTGCTCTCCTGATCATCAGCGAGGCCGAGGTGGTCCTCCTCTCGCGTACGCGCGAGCGTGCGCCCGCCTTGGCCTCGCTGATTACCATTTTCATCCGTTCTTTAGTGGAGAACTTTCATGACTACGCTCCTCGCCCTTGATATCGGCGGAACCAAAGTCGGTTGGGGCATTGTCGAAGTTGGACAAAACTATACGGTTGTTGAGCGCGGCTCAATTCCTACTGAGGCTTCCCGTGGGGGTGCCGACGTCGCCGAGCGAATCTGCTCGCTGGCCTCGTCTCTCAAAGAGGCTCACCCCGAAGCTTCGGGTGTCGCAATTGCTTCTGCTGGGGTCGTTGACCCCGCTGAAGGAAAGATTGTCTCGGCAACCGACATCATGCCCGGGTGGGGAGGGACCCCTCTGGGGAAGCTCGTTGCACAGCGCACGGGACTTCCTGTGCGCGTCCTTAACGACGTTCACGCACACGGTCTGGGTGAGGCAACTTTGGGAGCCGGACGCCCCTATTCCTCAGTCCTTTCGATCGCAGTAGGTACGGGAATTGGTGGTGCCCTGGTCGAAGATGGCCATGTCACTTTTGGCTCCCGAGGGATCGCTGGGCACGTCGGTCACATCCATCACCACTTTGCCCCCGATATGGTGTGCTCCTGCGGTCGGCTTGGTCACATCGAGGCGTTCTGCTCCGGATCAGGAATTACGGCTTGGTACAACTCGCTGCGTCCTCAAGATGCTCCCGAAGTCGATGGCGGTCGCGCACTGCAAGAACTTGCAGATGCGGGTGACCCGCTGGCTAGCGCCTGCTTCTCGCGCTCTGCGTACGCACTGGGCGAGGCCACGGCCTCGCTGGTCAACTGCGTGGACCCGGCAGCGGTCATTATCTCCGGTTCGATGACTCGTTCGGGAGATATCTGGTGGGATGGTCTGAACGAGGGGTTTTTAGCCAGCGCGATGACTCCCGTTGCGACTACCCCCATTCTTGTTGGTTCCCTTGGTGGCGATGCGCCGCTGCTCGGGGCTGTTTCTTTCTTCCTCAACGCATAGGAGTTCACCATGCATCCGCTTATTGCCGCTCTTAAAGGAAAGCTCATCGTTTCTGTTCAGGCTTACCCGGGGGAGCCCATGCGCCACCCCGAGACTATGGCTCAGATTGCGCGTGCCGCTGAAATCGGCGGCGCCGCAGCGATCCGTTGCCAGGGGTTGTCGGATATCTCCGCGATCAAGGGACGTGTCGATGTCCCGGTGATTGGTCTGTGGAAGGAAGGCCACGAAGGCGTCTACATCACCCCCTCGCTTCGTCACGCTCGCGCGTGCGTGATGGCTGGAGCCGATATTGTCGCCCTAGATGCGACCGGTCGCCCGCGTCTTGATGGTCGTAGTTTTGCCGAGACCGTTGCAGCTCTTCGCGAAGAAGAGACTCTGGTCATGGCTGACTGCGGATCTTTTGACGATGCACAGCGCGCAGTTGATGCCGGTGTCGATATCGTCTCGACCACCCTTGCCGGTTACACCGGTGATCGTCCGAAGACCGATGGCCCCGATTTGGAGCTTCTCGAGCGCACGGTTCAGGCATTCCCGAATGTTCCTGTGATTTGTGAAGGGCGTATTCACACTCCGGAGCATGCCGCAGCTGCCATGAAGCTCGGTGCCTTCGCAGTGATCGTGGGTACCGCAATTACTCACCCGACGTCGGTAACGGGTTGGTTTAAGGCCGCCGTCGAAAACTGACGTCATTCCCGATTTTCAATCGGTGTCCGTGTGGAGTTATTTCACACGGACACCTCTTTTTTGGCCTTTAACCACGGGCCTTTCAGCGAGTAAAATTTCGAACCGTGTCTATCCCATCCACTCGCGCTCACAGTGCCCTTCGCGCAACCTTTGTGGTCTATGCAGGCCTTGGTTCTGCAACCTCGGCATGGTTGTCGCGTCTGCCAGATGTGCGTGATCACCTGGGGCTGACCCCTGGAACCATCGGCATGATGCTCTTGATCGCCTCGCTTGGTTCTTTGCTGACCTTACCTACCTCCGGCCCGATCGTCATGAAGATCGGCGCACGTTGGGCGGGTCGCATCGGTGTATCGATCTGGGCATTCGGTATCGCCGGAGCAGCGACGGGAACGCTTGCGAATTCTCTCGTGCTCTTCACCGCTTCCCTCGTTTTCATGTCCGCCGGAACGGGCCTGTGGGGATCAAGCATGAACATCGAGGCTGGCCTGGTCCAGGCTGCTGTCCGACGCCTCGTTGTTCCGGTGATTCAAGCGATGTACGCGGTTGGCATGCTTGGTGGCGCATTACTTGGAGCACTTGCCTCGCGGGTCGGAGTTCCACTCGGAGCGCACTTATACGGTCTGGCTGCTCTTGAACTTATTGTGTGCGGTGTTTCCATTGGTTTCTACCTCAGTCAGGACGAGGTCGCCGCTCTTGAACCCGCAAGGGAAAGCCCTGCGGGCGAAGGGGACGAGGCCTCGGCAGGCAATGCGAAGAAGGGCCTGACCCGCTTGGCGTGGCGCGAACGCCGCACGGTTCTGATCGCTCTCATGGTGATGAGCGGCGGACTCCTGGAAGGCGCTGCTAACGACTGGCTGAACCTGTCGATGGTCGACGGTTATGGTTTTGCGACCTCGACGGCGTCGGCGATCTTCGCTTTCTTCTTGCTGATGATGACGATCATGCGCTTCGGATCTCCGCGTTTAGAGAGGCGTTTTGGGGCGCCGCATCTGCTTCGATTGACCATGGGATGCGCGATCGTTGGCCTGATGCTTGTTGCCTTTGCGCCGCATCATATTCTTGCGGTTATCGGTGTTGCCTTGTGGGGTATCGGTGCATCCTTGGTGTTCCCCCTGGGTATTTCCGCCCTGAGCATTGATCCCGTGATGACGCCTGCGCGAGTATCGGTCCTCTCGACCGTGAATTATGGTTCGGCGCTCATCGGACCGCCGATTTTAGGTCTTATTGCAGATCACGTCGGCTACCACCGTGCGCTCATTTTCGTCGTGCTCCCGGTGTGTCTGGCCATCGTCTTGGCCGGACAGGTTCCGGACCAGCGGGGGCGCGTGCGAGCCGTTGCACCTCTTGACGATTAATCTTGAGTCATGACGACTCTTGCTGAATTGACGACCTTTCGCGTGGGCGGAGAGGTTTCTCGCCTTGTACGCGCAACTTCCAGTGAGGAATTGGTTGCTGGCGTTCGCGCGGCCGATGAGGAGCAGCGCCAGCTTCTAGTTCTGGGCGGCGGATCGAATCTGCTTGCATCGGATGCTCCATTTGATGGAGCTGTTGTCGCTGTACGTCCGGGTGCAGAGATTGCGCGCATCGTTGAAGAGGATGCGGCTGACTCGGTGATTGTACGTGTGTGGGCCGGTACAGTTTGGGATGACTTTGTTGCGTGGAGCGTCGAAGAACAGTTGTCCGGTATCGAGGCTTTGTCGGGGATCCCCGGAAGCGCGGGAGCATCCCCGGTACAGAACGTGGGCGCCTACGGACACGAGGTTGCTGAAACAATTCACAGCGTCGAGGCCTACGACCGCCTCGAGCAGCGCACCGTTCGTCTGCTTCCCGCAGAGCTAGGTTTTGCTTACCGTTCCTCCGCGATCAAGCACAGCATTGGTCAGCCCGGTCTTCCCGGCCGCGTGTGGGGGCCGACGGGGCGTTGGGTTGTGTTGAGCGTCGACTTCCGCCTCGAGCGCTCATCCCTGAGCGCGCCCGTCATGTACTCCGAACTCGCGCGGCGCCTCGGAGTGGAAGCTGGGGAGCGTGCCGAGGCATCCTTGGTCCGTTCGACCGTACTTGAGTTGCGCGCGGGGAAGGGAATGGTCTTAAACCCTGAAGACCACGATACGTGGAGCGCGGGATCTTTCTTCACCAACCCCATCCTCCCCGAGGCCGTGGCTGCTGCACTCCCAGAAGAGGCACCTCGTTTCCCGGCGGGGGAGGGACTCGTGAAGACCAGTGCTGCGTGGCTCATTGACCACGCGGGCTGCTCCAAGGGCTTCCATCTTCTCGAGGCTGGCGACCCGCCTCGCGCATCCTTGTCGACCAAGCACGTGCTCGCGCTGACAAACCGCGGGGGCGCAAGCGGTGCAGATATCGAGGCCTTGGCGCGCGCTGTGCGCGAGCGTGTCTTTGATGCCTATGGCGTGACTCTTGTTCCTGAGCCTGTTGCCATCGGCATCGAGTGGTAGTTCGGGCTATCTTCAACGAGCTGAGGAGGATCGCCGTGAACGAGTACCTTGCGAGCTTGGAAAGAGACCTTGCCCTGATCGAGGGAGGCTTCAAAGAAGAAGAACGACGGGCACGCAGCGACTACGACTCTCATGGTCGTGAACAGGCTTTGGAAATTGCCTATTGCGCATACCGCTCCGAGGTTTACCAGGTGCGAATGTACGCGGTTTTCCTCTTCGGGTACCTCTCGCAGGATCAGGAAGTACTTACTTTCTTGAGGGAAAATATCGCCCAGGATGACAACTGGAGAGTTCAAGAAATCCTGGCGAAGGCTTTTGATGTTTTCTGCGCAACCACGGGGTATGAGCACTCTCTTTCAGTGATCGACGAGTGGCTGGTTCATTCCAATCCGAATGTTCGTAGAGCTGTCACTGAAGGACTACGGATATGGACCAGTCGGCCCTATTTTAAAGAGCACCCATGTGAGGCAATCAAGAGGCTTTCGGCACTTCGAAATGACCCGAGCGAGTACGTCAGAAAATCTGTAGGAAATGCTCTACGCGACATTAGTAAGAGATTCCCAGACCTGGTTGCAACCGAATTAAGCGCGTGGGATCTTGAGAGCACAAGAGTTAAGCAGGTGTATCGGCTGGCAAGCAAGTTCATCAAAGCTGTTAGCGACTGACCAACTTCATATTGAGGGAGTATCGCGCGAGCTATGGCGTGGGACGAACACGGGTAGATGCATGCGAGCAGGCAAATAATTTGCCCGAGAGGCTGTCATCTATCTGCTTGAACTGCACTGCGCAGGCGTTCGATCATATCGGGAACATTGCGGGTAACGGCCGTCCACAGAAGCTTGTCATCCATGCTTTGGTACCCCGAATGCGCCGCGATGTTCCGAGTTGTCCGTAGTGCGCGTTTCTCGACCAAGGTGAGGGTATCCATGTATGGCGCGTATTCCTCGCGCTCCAGGAAACCAGCTAGCCGGATGATCACCATGCACGCGGAGTCGTATTCGGGGCAATCGGCGTTGAAGGTCTGGGCGGGGACTCCAGCAACCCGCTCAATGCGTCGAGCGATAACGTCAAGTTCACGTAAGAAGTTATCAACGTCGAAGCTAGGTGTTTGTCTTTTTGGCGCGCGTGGCCGAGGCATGAAAGACGCAGGCTCGCTCACAGTGGCACCGCCTCGTCAATGATGTTCCGTAGAGCTTCGGGTACTTGTGTATCCGCATGGACTTCGGTAGGAAATCCCGTGAGTTCGCTTGTAAACGAGGCGATATCTGCCAGCTCAAACAGTGACAGCTCGCGGGTGGGAGTACCGATCAGATCAATATCCGATTCAAAGCCGTCCGTTCCCTGAGCGACGGAGCCAAAGACGCGGAGGGAATCGAGGCCTCGTTTCATGGCATAGCGGCTGATGGAGGGCGCGTAGCGGGCTAGGGGTACGGAAGGACGATAGTCGGCAGCGCGAAGGATTCTCTCTAAAAGCTCGGCGGATACAGCACGTTTCCCAGCCTCGATCTGTGCGAGGGTTGACTGGCTCATCCCTGTCATCCCCGCTAGTTCAGCCTGTGTAAGCGAAGCATCAGTGCGCGCTTCGCGCACAAGCAATGGTGCGTCCTCCCGATTAAAACGCGTCATAAGTGCATGATAGTGCACTGATGCACTATTGGTGAAGAGAGATATTTAGGCCTTGGGCGGGGCCGCGAGCCACTGATCGATTTCCGCTTTCCATACGCGTTTCGAGGCCTCGCTGGCCAAAGAAGCATCAATCGACTGACGGGCCAAATCTGCCAGCTGCGCGTCAGAGAGCCCGAAAACATCACGCGCGGACTCGTACTGGGCAACCACACGCGAATGGAACAACAAGGGGTCGTCAGCCGAAAGAGCAACGCGCGCGCCGGCCTCGATAAAGCGCATGAGCGGAACCGATGCGAAATCTGGGAAGACCCCCAGGTGAATATTCGAGGTCGGACACACTTCGAAAGAAATATCCGCGTCAATCAAACGCCGCAGCAAATCGGGATCTTCACTGGTGCGCACGCCGTGCCCCAAACGCGTCGGGTGTAGGGCTGAAACAACATTCATCACAGATTCCGGGCCCAAAAGCTCCCCGCCGTGAGGAACCGAGGCCAAACCGCCATCACGGGCAATGCGGAAGGCAGGAGCAAAAGCCGAGGTGTCGCCAACGCGCTCATCATTGGACAGACCAAAGCCCACAACCTGTCCGGGGCCATCGCCGGCATACTGAACTGCCAGACGCGCCAGCGTGCGTGCGTCAAGAGGATGACGAATTCGCGAGGCCGCAACGATCAGTGCAACTTCAACGCCCGTGCGCTTCCCGGCGGCGATGGCCTCGTCAATGATGATCTCCAAAGCGGGAGTAATCCCGCCAACCCAAGGCGCGTAAGACGTGGGGTCGACCTGCATTTCGAGGCGACGCGAGCCTTCGGCCGCATCATCTTCCGCGGCCTCGGCAACGATCCGCCGCATTGCGGCTTCGGATCGCACCAAAGCTCGCGCGGCATCGTAGGAGCGCTGGAAACGGAACCAACCGCGGGCGTCCGCGGGCACGGTTAAGGGGTCCAAGTCCAACAGGTGAGGAGGAAGGCGGGTGCCTTTTTCCTGCGCCATATCCACCAGCGTTTGTGGACGCATCGCACCCGTGAAGTGCAGGTGCAGGTGCGCCTTGGGGAGCGTGGACAGCGGTCGTCGCCCAAGGGGAGTCGGCGCTGGAACGGTAAGAGAAGGCTGGCGAGGAATAGAGGTCGATCCTATCAGTGCTTCTCGAGCCACAGGAGCAGGTCGCGTAGGATCATATCCTTCTCAGGCTCATTCAAGACTTCGTGGTAGGCCCCATCGATGACACGCAGGTCAATATCTGCGTCGGGATGTGCATCACGTACACGCTCAACAAACTCTGCAGAACCCTCCAGCGAGGTGAGCTCATCGGCGCTGCCGTGGAAAATCAGCGTGGGGCAGGTCAGGCGATCCGCGTGCTCGAGCGCCTTCTTGCCCTGAATCACCATGGTCGAGAGCGTCAGACGCGGGGGAGCGCCGTGGTAGTTGAGCGGATCGGCGTCGAAAGCTTCTTGGACGCTGGGATCATGCGAAAGTACGGAATGTTCGGGCATGGACTGTGCCGCCGGAGCCTGTACTCCCGGCAAATAGCGAGCCAGTTTCCCAAGTCTGCCAACCACGGGCTTAGGAATCTCGAGGAGTGGAATAAAAGCGGGTCCAGTGAGGACCATGCATCGCAGATCCTTGCGGTAGATCAGCGCAGAAGCAGCGCTAATCAAACCACCCATTGAATGCCCAAAGAGGATCAATTCATCGCAGCGTGAATTGTGAAGAGCCTGTTGGCGAGCAGCGATGTGGTCCTTGATCAGCAGACCGACATCGACCTTGGCGCGAGGGCCTGGGGAAGTGCCATGACCATAGTGGTCGTAGGTTGACACATCGTAGCCAGCCTGGAGAAGTGCATTGATCAGACCTTCAAAACGTCCCGAATGCTCAGCATAACCGTGGGCGACAAGGACATGTCCATTGGGTTGGTCGAGTTGTGTTCGCCGCGTCGCGATGTCCATGTGTCGATTGTAACAGCTCGGGATATGCTTTGGGTAGCGCTACTGCACACTTTTTGACAGCGCGTTCATAAAAGCCCGCGCGGTGGCACAAAAGTACTCACCGCGTGGAACTTCAGTCGCATGTAATTGGTCTATCGGGCTTCTGACAGGAGTTCTTGGATACGACCAACGCCTTCGACGAGGTCATCGTCGGCCAGGGCGTAAGAGAAGCAGGAAGCCGGAGGGGCCGAAGGCCTCGCCCGGGACCGCCGCGACCTCGACCTCGTCGAGGATCAGGTCGGCGAGCTCGCCCGACGTGTTGGCCACGCGGCCTCGGAGCGCACGAGGTGACGCGCCGAGTCGTAGGCGCGCTGGAAACGGAACCACCCGCGCCCGTCGGCCGGCATAGAGGCCGCGTCGATGTGCAGGAGGTGAGGGGGAGGCGCACTCCCTGCGTGCGCGCCATCTCCACCATCGTGGTGGGCCGCATGGCACTCGTGAAGTGCAGGTGCAGGTGCGCCTTTGGTAGGGCGGACAGCGACCGGTGCCCGGGAGGAGTCGGCGCTGGAACCGTTAACGAAAGCTGGCGAGATGCTTGACGCTGCTCCATCAGTGCTTCTCGACCCACAGGAGCAAGTCGCGCAGGACCATGGCCTTCTCAGGCTCGTTGAGAACCTCGTGACAGGCCCCATCGATGACACGCAGGTGAATATCTGCACCGGGGTGAGCCTCGAGCACGCGCGCAACAAACTCTGCAGACCCCTCCGGCGAGGTGAGCTCATCGGCGCTGCCGTGGAAAATCAGCGTAGGGCAGGTCAGGCGATCTGCATGATCAAGTGCCTTCTTGCCTTGAATCACCATGGTCGAGGCCGTCAGAAGCGGGGGAGCGCCATGGTAGTTGAGCGGATCGGCGTCGAAGGCCTCCTGAACGCTGGGATCGCGCGAAAGTAAAGAATGCTCGGGCGTGGACTGGGCTGCCGGAACCTGCACTCCCGGCAAGTAGCGAGCGAGTTTCCCGAGGCCACCAACCACCGGCGCGGGAAGCTGAGGAAGCGGGATGAAAGCGGGACCAGTGAGGACCATACAGCGAATGCCTCGCTGTGAGATCAAAGCCGAGGCCGCAGTGATAAGACCCCCCATTGAATGCCCGAAAAGAATGAGCTCATCGAAACGGGAATCGGCCAAAACTTCTTGGCGAGCGCTGATGTGGTCCTTGATCAACGCACCGACGTCGACTTGAGCGCGAGGCCCGGGGGAAGTGCCGTGGCCGTAGTGGTCATAACTGGACACATCGTAGCCTGCGTTGAGGAGAGCGGTGCTGAGTCCTTCAAAACGTCCCGAATGCTCGCCGTAACCATGGGCAATCAGGACATGCCCGCGAGGCTGATCGAGGTGAGTGCGCCGAGTTGAAAGGTCCATATGTCAATTGTGACAGCTCAAGGCGTCATTTGGGTAGCGATATTGGGGTGTGACTTGACGAAGAGTAAGAAAAATCCCGCACGGCTAGCGACGCGCCTACCGCGCGGGATTTCATAGTGGAACCCTGAGTCAGCGAGCCTCGGAGAGAAGCTCCTGAATTCGTCCCACACCCTCGACGAGATCGTCGTCGGCCAGGGCGTAGGAGAAGCGCAGGAAGCCGGAGGGGCCGAAGGCTTCGCCCGGGACAACTGCGACCTCAACCTCATCGAGGATCAGATCTGCCAGCTCGGAAGAAGTCGTGGGAATCTTGCCCCGAATCGAACGGCCAAGAAGCCCTCTCACGCTGGGGTAGGCGTAGAAGGCTCCACGCGGAGTTGGGACCTCGAGTCCGTCGATCTCGCGAAGCATCTTCACCATGGTCTGACGGCGGCGATCGAAAGCCTCGCGCATATGCTCAACCACATCCAGCGGCCCATTGAGGGCAGCAATTGCCGCGCACTGAGCAATGTTGTTGACATTCGACGTTAGGTGCGATTGGAAGGAGGTCGCTGCACGGATCACGTCGTGAGGACCGATCATCCATCCCACACGCCAACCGGTCATTGCATAGGTCTTCGCAACACCGTTCAACACAATGGTTTGGTCGGCAAGTTCGGGAACCTCGGCAACGATGTGCACGCTTTGTGCACCGTCGTAGAGCAGGTGCTCGTAGATCTCATCGGTGATCACCCACACGCCGTGCTTGAGTGCCCACTGCCCGATCGAACGGATCTCCTCGCGAGTGTAGACGCTTCCCGTCGGGTTCGACGGAGAGCACAGAAGAAGAAGCTTTGTGCGAGCGGTGCGCGCGGCCTCGAGCTGGTCAACGGTGACCTTGTAGTCCTGATCGGCACCCGCGAAAACTTCCACCGGGGTTGCGCCCGCGAGCTTGATGACCTCGGGGTAGGTGGTCCAGTAGGGGGTGGGGAGGATGGCCTCGTCTCCGGGGTTCAGCAGCGCTGCGAATGCCTGAAAAACCGCCTGCTTTCCGCCATTGGTGACCAAAACTTGGTCCGGGCTGACCTCGTATCCGGAATCGCGAAGAGTCTTGTGCGCGATTGCTTCCTTGAGTGCAGGAAGGCCCGAGGCCGGAGTGTAGCGGTACATCGCAGGGTTGCGTGCTGCTTCGAGCGCCGCCTCGACAATGTAATCGGGGGTTGCGAAATCAGGTTCGCCCGCACCGAAACCAACGACGGGGCGCCCCTGAGCCTTCAGTGCTTTAGCCTTAGCGTCGACGGCAAGGGTTGCAGATGGGGTGATATTGGCGAAGCGCGTTGAGATGCGCGAAGCTGATTGAGTTTCCACATCAGTATTGTGACATGGTCGCAGTCATTTATTGGTCTGAGTCACAATTTGAGCTTCTGTGGGGGATTGCCAGGCGGATGAGTTGGACATGGGACGCGTTCTCCCCTAAACTCAACCAGGCAACACTTTTTAAAGAGTTGCAGTAGGGCAGTGGCGCAATTGGTAGCGCACCGGTCTCCAAAACCGGCGGTTGTGGGTTCGAGTCCCGCCTGCCCTGCCACTTAGGTGCAGAACTATTGGAGGAACGATGAGCGGATCCCAGGCTCGCCGTGACGAATCGCCCAAGGCGGATCGTACAAAGAGCAGTGCAACGCGCTCTCGTAAAGCCTCCTCCTCTGAGAAGACCCAGGAAAAGCGTCCGAATATCTTCAAGCGCATGGTGATTTTCGTCTCTCAGGTTGTCGCTGAGATGAAGAAAGTTGTTTATCCCAGCGGATCAGAGACGTGGACCTACTTCATCGTTGTGATTGTGTTTGTCACCGCAGTTATGGCTTTCACTGGAATTCTTGATTTCCTATTCGGTAGACTAAGTTCCATCGTATTTGGCTGAAACCGTGACCCGCCCGCAGGAATGCAGGCGGGTTTCTTCTACGGCTCGGCCGTGAAGCACCGCGCAAGCGGTAACCACAGGAGGAAAACCCGTGAGCCAGGACAAGATCGAGGGCCAGGAACCCGATACTTTTGATGGTGGAATCGCCCCCGAAGGTGAGCTGGAAACCGCTGCACAGCGCGAGGATGAGCGCGAAGAGCGCCTTGAAGACGCCCCCGAAGAGCGCAAGGAAGCTCTTGAAGAAGGCGAAGCGATTGCTGGCGTTGAGGAAGCGGCTGCGGAAGCGGCCTCGAGTGAGGATGATCCCATCGAGAAGCTCCGCCGTGAGCTCTACATGTCTCCCGGTGACTGGTACGTCATCCACACCTACTCCGGCCACGAGCGCAAGGTGAAGGCAAACCTTGAGCAGCGCATCACCAGTCAGAACATGGAAGAGTCGATCTTCCAGGTTGAGGTTCCCGATGAGTACGTCATGGAGTACCGCGGCAATGTGAAGAAGCGTGTTCGTCGCGTGCGCATCCCCGGATACGTCATCGTCTGCATGGACTTCAACGAAGATTCCTACCGTGTTGTGAAGGAAACTCCCGCGGTTACCGGCTTCGTTGGTGATCAGCATAATCCCGTGCCGCTCTCGATCGACGAGGTCGTTATGCTGCTGACCCCGAACGTACTCGAGGCTGCTGCGGCTGAGGAAAAGAGCACTCCTGCTCCCGTTCAGGAAGTTCACACTCAGTTCGAGGTTGGCGAGGTCGTCACCGTCACCGATGGTGCATTCGCCACCATGAGCGCAGTGATCTCCGAGATCATGCCTGAAACTCAGCGCCTGAAGGTCTTGCTGACCATCTTCGAACGTGAGACCCCCATGGAACTCACCTTCGATCAGGTCGAAAAGATCGAAGAGTAAATTCACTGAAACGCACGTGGGTGCTCCCTTTCTGCTGATGCAGTGAATGCCAGCTGATCTCTCGATCGGCGTGAGCTGCAGCACCTAGACTTGGGGAGTCACCCACATCGCGTTATCATGTAGATTCGTGCGTTTAGGTGGACTTTGTCTGCAGGTTGCTCTTCCTGCAGATCCCACGTGGACGTATGCCGCGGTAGTCTCCGCGGCTGAGTAAGAAATAGAAAGACCCGAAATATGGCACCGAAGAAGAAGAAGGTCACCGGCCTCATCAAGCTGCAGATTGCTGCAGGCGCCGCGACCCCTGCTCCGCCAGTTGGTCCTGCACTGGGCCAGCACGGCGTTAACATCGTTGAATTCACGAAGGCATACAACGCTGCAACTGAGTCGCAGCGCGGTTCGATCGTCCCGGTTGAAATCACCGTTTACGAAGATCGTTCCTTCACCTTCGTTCTGAAGACCCCTCCGGCCTCCGAGATGATCAAGAAGGCTGCAGGTGTTGCAAAGGGTTCGGGCACCCCGAACACCGCCAAGGTTGGATCGATCACCATGGACCAGGTGCGCGAAATCGCCCAGGCCAAGATGGTTGACCTCAACGCCAACGACATTGATGCTGCATCCAAGATCGTCGCGGGCACCGCACGTTCCATGGGCATCACTGTTCAGGACTGACCCTTTAATTTCCGTGGTAGGGCATGCGCTGCCCGACACCCACACCTGCAAGGAGAAGAAGCAGAATGACGAAGCGCTCTAAGAGCTACCGCGCAGCGGCGGAGAAGATCCACGCTGGCGAACTGTACAGCCCCCTGGCCGCAATGCGTTTGGCCAAGGAAACCTCGGTCACCAAGTTCGATTCAACCGTTGAGGTTGTTATGCGACTGGGTGTTGATCCCCGTAAGGCCGATCAGATGGTCCGAGGCACCGTTTCCCTGCCGCACGGCACCGGTAAGACCTCCCGGGTCTTGGTCTTCGCCGTTGGCGAGCGCGCACAGGAAGCAATCGACGCCGGAGCCGACGAAGTCGGTGGCGACGAGCTGATCGAGAAGGTTGCTAAGGGTTACACCGACTTTGATGTCGCCGTTGCAACCCCCGACCTCATGGGCAAGGTTGGCCGTCTGGGCCGCGTGCTTGGTCCCCGTGGCCTCATGCCGAACCCCAAGACCGGCACCGTCACCATGGACGTCGCCAAGGCCGTTAAGGAAATCAAGGGCGGTCGTATCGAGTTCCGTGTCGACAAGCACTCGAACCTGGCATTCATCGTCGGTAAGGCTTCCTTCACCGCCGAGCAGCTAGTCGAGAACTACGCTGTCGTCTTGGAAGAGATCCTGCGCCTGAAGCCGGCTTCCGCAAAGGGCCGTTACATCCTCAAGGCTACGGTCGCCACGACCATGGGCCCTGGTATTCCGCTGGATGCCACCAAGACTCGCGCCCTGACCTCCGAGGATGCTTCCTGAAGCACTAGAGGTTAACGGCAGATAGTCGTTTCACGTGGGTCCCCACGAGCACTACTCGTGGGGACCCACGTGCTTTATCAGTTTCTTTACATTCTGCTAGATAGCACACGTCAAACTGGGTATAAAGTCTTTCGATAAGCTCTAAAGATAGGCTAACCTTAGCTTTATTCAATGAACCTTATATCGTGAAAGGCCGCGATTATGACTCAGGTTTCAAGCTCGGGTGTCACAAAGGCGCGCTCGGCTGTCACCATTGGCGCTTTTACTGCTGTCTATTTCATTCTCATGTGGTGCTCGGGAATGCTCGGCTTCTTCGGACCGGCGTTCATGTTCGTCGGTTGGATTGTTGGTCTGATTCTCAACGGGCCGGTCGTCATGCTCATGATGGTGCGCTCGCGCATGTTTGGGACGGTGACGATCATGGCGGGTGTCGTTGCCTTCCTGATGGTTGTCACCGGACATTCGTGGGTGACCGTACCGGTTGCTCTTGTCCTCGGTTTCCTGGCTGACCTTATCGCCCGCAGTGGTGGCTATCTCAGTGCCCCGCGAAACATTGCAGCATACATGTTGTTCTCCCTGTGGATGATCGGCCCGCTCGCTCCGATTTTCTTTGCTCCAGACTCCTACTACGCGGATGTCGCGTCCCAGATGGGGCAGGACTATGCTGACGGCATGCGAGCGCTCTTTAGCCCCGCAGTCATCAGCGGGTGGGTTGTCGTAGCGATGATCTTTGCATGCCTCGGTGGCCTTATTGGTCGTTTCTTGCTGCGCAAGCATTTCTCGAAGGCCGGCCTTGCCTGAGATCTCGCTGGCCGAGGCCAACCCAGGCGAGTCAACAAGCAAGCTGGACCCACGCACAAAGCTTCTAGCCCTCCTCATCCTCAATGCGCTCGTTATGCGAGCGAGCCCCACATCCACTCTTCTGGCGGTGCAGGCACTCGCTGTAGCCGCCCTTGCGTGGGAGGTTAGCGGTGGGACGGCTGCCCGTGTGGCCACGTGGTGCCTTGTCTGCGACGCGTGCAGTGTGGGTTCGCCATTCCTTGTTGCATGGCTGCAGGGTATGGGTGCACCACGGGGAGTGGTACTGGCGGTTGGCACGTGCAGCGCGATCATGTACTGGTTCGCACGTTTCTCTGCGGGTTTCGGCCTCGCCCTCTACGTTTATCGCACGACTCGAATCGGTCAGATGAAAGCGGCGCTGCGATCGGTTCACCTTCCGCGGGTGTTTGTCGACGCCCTCGTTGTCGCCTTCCGTGTCCTCCCGACGGTGGGGGCCGAGGCCGTCGCGATCCGTGAGGCGATGGAGATGCGCGGCGTCGACTTGAGGATTCGTGGCGCCTTTCGTCACCCCCTCGTCATTGCCGAGTGCTTCCTCGTTCCCCTGTTATCCTCCATCGCGCGCGTAGCCGATGATTTAGCCGCCTCAAGCGTCATTCGAGGCTTGGGTGGCTCCTCGCGTCCTACATCGCTCACGCGGCTGCGGGTCACCTCCTGGGATGTGCTTGTCCTCGGCTGCGTCGCCGGCGTTATCGCCATTGAGTTCTGCGCTTATTTGGGAGTCTTGCCGTGATTGAGGTTGAATCTCTGTCCTTCTCTTACGTCAGCGAACTGACGGGGGACCGCGTCGATGCCCTCACCGGAGTGGATCTATCCGCCCGGCGGGGCAGCCTCACCCTCGTGTGCGGCTCCTCAGGCTGCGGGAAGTCGACTCTCATGCGGGCACTGACCGGCCTCGTTCCGCAAATGACTCCGGGGCAGCTGGAAGGTGCGGTGCGCATCAGTGGACGTGATCTCAGCGATGTTCCTCTGACCGAGGTTGGCCACCTATGCTCATCGGTCTTCCAAAATCCTCGCACTCAATTTTTCTGCGACACCGTTGCGGAAGAGCTGGCCTTCTGTGGGGAGAACTACGGTCGTGATCGAGAAAACCTGATCGAGAGTAGTGAGCGCGCCGCAAAGCTCATGGGGATCTACAACCTCATGGATCGCAAGCTCTCGACACTGTCGGGTGGACAGCTTCAGAAGGTAGCTCTTGCGTGCGCGTTGGCATCCGGCGCTCCGGTCCTCCTCGCCGATGAACCGACCTCGAATCTAGACCCCGACGCCATCGCGGACGTGCGACATGCACTTGAGATCCTCAAAGAACAGGGGATGACTATCGTCGTTGTCGAGCATCGCCTTCATTTTCTGAGAGGGCTGGCCGACCAGGTTCTTCTCATGGAGGACGGTGCGATTACGCATCGTTGGAGCGGGGATCAATTTTATTCGATGAGCGATGGCCAGCGGAAGTCCTTCGGCTTGCGTACCCTGGTGGACCCTGGACCGCCCGAGGCCTGGGTGGCCTCGCGGGGGGAAGCGGGAGTCGCCGTTCCTGGTAAGGAAGTGCGCCTGTCGTGCCGGAACCTGGGATTCTCCTATGGAAAAACCCCCGTTTTTAGTGGTTTTAATGCTGACTTCTACGCAGGAGAAATTACCTGCATCGCGGGCGTGAACGGCGTTGGTAAGACGACTCTTGTGCGTGTGCTGTGCGGGTTGGCCGCTCCCGCTTCCGGGACGATCACCTTGGACGGACAGGAGGTGAGCTGTCGTCAGCGCAGGCTCGCCTGCGCGCTTGTCATGCAGGACACCGGGCGCCAGCTCTTTTCCGACACCCTTGCCGGAGAACTCACAATTGGGGCATCCGAAGCGAGCGGCGAGGCCGGGGAGAAGCTCCTGGCTGACTTTGACCTCGCGCACCTGGGGGATAGGCACCCACTGAGCCTCTCGGGAGGGCAGAAACAGCGCCTCGTCATCGCGGCGGCACGAGCTACTGGACGTCCCGTTGTCATCCTCGACGAACCAACTTCGGGAGTCGATGCCAGACACCTAGGCTCAATTACCGCAACGTTGCGACGAATTGCCGACGAAGGGGCGAGCGTCATCGTTGTTACCCACGACGGCGAGTTCGCTTCGGCGTGCGCAGATCGACTTATCACACTCACGCCGATACGCGAAGCTGGTCCCAACGAAGGAGATCAATAATGACTGTTAGTGCTCAGGAACAGATAACAGACGAGAGCGAACAGCTGCCATCCAGTGTTGAAGTAAAAATTGAGGATTCCCGCGCTGCGCACAGGGCGGGACAGAAGGCCTTCAAAGAACTGACCGCTCCTATTCGTGGATCCATGACCCTCGCACAGGTACTCGGAGTGCTTTACGGTGCGCTTGCGGTCGCTCCCTATGTCATTCTCGTCCAGCTCGGTGAGGTGCTTCTGGCGGCAGCACGCTTGGGCGTTTCACCTGATCGTGGTGAGGTCATCCACCTGCTCATGTGGCTCCTTGGGGCATTTGGTACGCGCTATGGCATTTACTTTCTTGCGCTTACTGTCACCCATTTCGCGGATGTGCGCTTTGGTCACATCGTGCGCATGCGCATGGTGAAAGTGCTTGCTGGGGCGCCCCTCGCCTGGTTCACCTCGACGAATTCGGGGGCTGTGCGCAAGGCAATCCAAGATGATACCCACGATGTCCACACTGTCATCGCTCACGCTCCAGTCGAATCTGCTGCCGCTGTCAGCGCACCTGTCTCCCTGCTTATCTACTCATTTATCGTTGATTGGCGTTTGGGTCTGCTCTCAATTGCCACCTTGCCGATTTATGCCCTCATTAATGCCTGGATGATGCGGGATATGGGCGAGAAAACCGCCGAGATGGACCGGTACCTCACACGTGTCTCGGCGACTATGGTCGAGTTTGTTTCGGGTATTAGCGTCGTCAAGGCATTTGGGACTGTTGGGCGCTCACATGAACGATTCGCTCGTGCGGCCGAGGATTTCGCGAACTTCTATGTCGCGTGGTGTGGTCCCTTGCTCAAGGGGTCCGCGCTAGGGCAGGCGGCGGTCTCTCCGTCCATGATCCTCCTGATTTCAACGGCTGGGGGCTCGGCGTTGGCGGCTGCTGGCATCGTGAGCCCTGTGCAAGTTATTACCTGTGCACTGATTGCCCTTGTTATTCCTGCCGCAATCGAGGTACTTGGATCAACGGTTTGGTCCTATCAGATCGCCGGCGCAGCCGCGCTGCGCATTGTCGATCTGCTTTCTGTACCTCCGCTTCCGACCGATGGGAGCGAGGAACCGCAGGGAGCTGATATTGAAATCGATAACGTTTCTTTCTCTTATGGCTCGACGCTTGCTCTCGATGAGGTCACTCTGACAGTCCCACAAGGAACGGTAACGGCTCTTGTTGGGGCATCAGGTTCTGGAAAATCCACCCTGGCGACACTGGTCGCACGTTTCGCTGACCCGGATGAAGGAAGCGTACGTATCGGAGGTGTCGATGTGCGAGCCATTGCTCCTGACGTCCTCTATAAGCACGTATCCTTCGTCCTTCAAGATCCACAGCTTCTTGATATATCCCTGCGCGAAAACATAGCACTAGGTAAGCCAGGAGCTAGTGATGAGGAGATCTGGGCAGCCGCTGCCGCTGCCCGCATTGACGATTATCTGCGCTCCCTGCCTCGAGGCCTCAACACAGTTATTGGGGAGGACGCCCATCCTTCGGGTGGTCAAGCCCAACGCATTGCCATTGCACGCGCACTTCTTGTCGACGCACCCATCCTTGTGCTCGACGAGGCCACAGCCTTTACCGACCCCGAAGCTGAGGCTGAGATCCAAGCCGCACTTACCCGCCTCGTTCGAGGAAAAACAGTTCTGGTGATCGCCCACCGGGCCGCTTCGATTATTGGTGTCGATCAGGTTGCCATCCTTGAGGCAGGTCGCCTCATCGCGCGAGGCACACCCGACGAACTCGCGGACCATCCGTATATGCGCGAGCTCTCTGCAACACTGAAAGGACACTGAGATGTTCAGCCTGATCTCTCGCCTGCGTGAGCCGCTCTCTGCTGAGGGGCGCGTCGGCTTCGCTCAAGTGATGTACTTGTCCTGCATCGTCGGTATCGTTCGGGGTTTCTCTCTGATTTCTTTCATTCCAGCTGCGATTGCTCTGACTTCAGGGGAAGCGGCATGGGGTATGAGTCTGCGCGGCTGGCTGATTATGCTTGCGGTCTGCGCTGTGGCCTCGTTTGTCTTGGAGTATGTGTTGGCCATGCGCTCCTACGTCGTGGCCTTCGATTTCCTGACGAATATGCACCGTGCGATCGGAAATAAGATCGCTTCTCTTCCTCTTGGTGCTTTCCGTGCAGACACAGCTGGGAAGACCTCGCGTCTAGTCTCCCGAGAGCTCATGATGCTTGGCGAGATCTTCGCCCATATGTACTCGCCTTTGATCGCCGCGATTGTAACCTCACTGACGATGCTGGCAGGGATTACACTCTTTTCCCCGATGCTTGGTGTCGCCTGCCTAGCTGCGATCCCCATTGTTGGCGGGGGAGTGTGGGTTGCTCGTCGGTGCCTACTTTCAGGCTCAGCGTTAAAAGAACCTCCTGCCCAAGAGCTATCTCACCGAATCGTCGAATATGCGACCAAGCAGGGTGCGTTGCGTGCCTGCGGTCGATCAGCGTCCTATGAGCCGCTTCAGCAGGCTGAAAAATCCTACGGAGCGGCCGCTAGACGTTCTCTCATTAGAGAGACGCTGGGACAAATTGTCAATGGTATGGCTGCGCAGGTTGTTGTTGTTTCTCTGATTAGCGCAATCGGTGTGCTTGCCGTCTGGGGAAGTGTAAGTCCAATCGAGGCAGTTGTCGCAATTGGCTTGCTTCTGCGCTTTACACAGATCCTTGTCGATATCGGCGCGCTTGCCTCTGCTTTCGAAACGCGTCGCCCGGTCCTTGATCTCGCCCACGAAATTCTTTCCGCGCCCGAACTTCCTGTCCTATCGGATGATTCGAGCCTGAGCGTCCAGTCCGCGTCAAGTTCGTCCGTAGCGCTCGATCGTGTCTCCTTCTCATACGAGGTCGATCACCCGGTTTTGCGCGACGTTTCCTTCCGAGTTGAGCCGGGTACGATGACCGCTATTGTTGGTCCTTCAGGCTGCGGAAAGACGACGATTGCCCGTCTGATTGCGCGTTTCTATGACGTGGATAGTGGCACGGTGAGCGTGGGAGGCCGTGATGTTCGCCAGTATGATCCGGCGGAATTGATGGCACAACTTTCTTTGGTTTTCCAAGATGTCTATCTTTTCGACGATACCCTTGAAGCGAATGTTCGGATTGGCCGCCCTGGAGCGAGTAGCGCCGAGGTGGAGGAAGCCGCACGTCTGAGCGGCGTCGATGAAATTGTCGCGCGCCTGCCACTCGGGTGGAAAACTCGTGTCGGTGAGGCAGGACGGGCTCTTTCCGGTGGTGAACGCCAACGTGTATCGATTGCCCGTGCGCTCCTTAAGGGGGCGCCTATCGTCCTCTTCGATGAGGCTACCAGTGCCCTTGACCCCGAGAATGAACACCGTGTCACCGCAGCGATGGATGCATTGCGACGTAATGCATCGCTCATCGTTATTGCTCACAAGCTAGATACGATCACGGCTGCTGACCAGATTGTCGTCCTTGACGAGAATGGGCGCGTTGTTCAAATTGGTACCCATTCGCAGCTCTTTGCGGAAACTGGAGGGCAATACCGGGCATTCTGGGAGGCTCGCTCGCGGGCGGCGGGATGGCGCCTCGTGTGAAGCTGATCGACTGGCGCTTGGCATCTACGCCTATCGGAATGCTCCATGGGAAGTTTGAGGTGTGCTGATACACACTTCCAAAGCTGGAACCCCTACTGCGATGCGTGTTAAGCTACTCGTTGCCGAAGACCGTCGGTCATCCACCTCGGTGGATTCCAAGTGCGAAAGCATCCGACGCAGGTGAGTGACTTCTTGAGAAGTGGGTTTTATTGAGCCCGGCCGCTTTCCTGCGTGCCGGGCTTTTTCGTGCGTCCGGCGGTGAATTTTTGAAAGGAGGACCATGGCGAAGTCCGACAAGGTGGCAGCAGTTGCCGAGCTCGTGGAGCGTTTCCGCGCAGCCGACGCTGTCCTGCTGACCGAGTACCGCGGTCTGACCGTTGGCCAGCTCAAGCAGCTGCGTCGCGGCCTGGCTGGCAATGCGACCTACGCCGTGGCAAAGAACACGCTGGCGATCCTGGCGGCTCGCGAAGTTGGTCTCGATTTCCTCGAGGCTGACCTGAAGGGCCCGACCGCTATCGCTTTCGTCACCGGTGAGCCCGTTGAGGCTGCCAAGACGCTGCGTGATTTTGCCAAGGAGAATCCTCAGCTGGTACTGAAGTCCGGTGCTATGGAGGGCGCACAGCTCTCCGCTGAGGCTGTCAAGAAGCTTGCCGATCTCGAGTCTCGCGAGGTCCTGCTGGCCAAGGCTGCAGGCGCCCTCAAGGCGAAGATCTCTCAGGCGGCGTACGCCTTCAACGCGCTTCCGTCCAAGGCGGTGCGCACCATCGATGCTCTGCGTGAAAAGCAGGGCGAAGCGGCCTGACGTGACAGGCCCGCGAAGGCACTCGCCTTTGCGATCACATCCACAATCTGCTCACGTAGCAGGCCAAAATCGAAAGGATGCCAATCATGGCTAAGCTCTCCAACGACGAGCTCATCGAAGCTTTCAAGGAAATGTCCCTCATCGAGCTCTCCGATTTCGTGAAGCTCTTCGAAGAGACCTTCGACGTTACCGCTGCTGCTCCCGCAGCCGTTGCCGTTGCTGCTCCTGCAGCAGGCGATGCTCCCGCAGCTGAAGAGAAGGACGAGTTCGAGGTTGTCCTCGAGTCCGCAGGCGACAAGAAGATCGCCGTCGTCAAGGCTGTCAAGGCTCTGACCGGCCTGGGCCTCAAGGAAGCCAAGGACCTGGTTGACGGCGCCCCCTCGACCATCTTCGAGAACGCCAAGAAGGAAGACGCCGAGAAGGCTAAGGCTGAGATCGAAGAGGCCGGCGGCAAGGTCACCCTTAAGTGACTTTCCCCGTCTGATTCATTCAGACTTTCGCCCGTCATGGGCTGTGAAACCCCGTTCTGCTGCGGAAGGGCGGGGTTTCCGCTTTGTGTGCCACTCTGGGGGGCGCGGCCTCGTGAAGTGGAAGTATCGCAATCTCATGCGCATTCGACTTGACCATGACGTGACGTGAGACTTCACAATGATTGACATGAGCAACGATGAAACTCTTTACACTGTCGGCGAGCTAGCCGAGCACTTTTCGTTGACTGTGCGAACGCTTCATCATTGGGAAGAACAGGGGCTTCTCGTGCCCTCGGGGCGAAGCTGGTCAAACTATCGGCTCTACTCGGTCGAGGACTGTGCTCGGGTCCAAAGGATCATCATCTACCGAGCGACGGGGATGAAGCTGGGGGATATCAAGACACTCCTCGATTCCGGAGAATCGGGGGTCTCGCACCTGAAGCGACAGCGAGCAAGCCTTATCGCCCATCGTCAGCAGACGGACAAAATGATCAAAGCAATCGATACGTTATTGGAGGAAGCAATGAACGACAATGCGCTCAACGCGGAAGAAATTGGGGCAATCCTTGGGGATGCTGACTTCGTCGCGCATCAGGAGGAAGCTGAACAACTCTACGGTGGCAGTGATGACTGGCGGGAATCTCAGCGCCGCACTGCGTCATGGAGTACGGCGGACTGGCAGGGCAATGCTGAAGCTTTTCAGCAGGTCGAAAAGGACATGATCAACGCGATCCGTAAGGGAGTTTCTCCTGACAGTAGTGAGGCGGTGCGTCTTGTGGCCTTGCATAGGGAACTGCTCAGCGAGTTTTTCCCGGTGACTCCCGCAAAGCACTACGTGATTTCGCGTTCCTACATTCACGACGAGCGTTTCCGCTCACACTACGACTCGCAGCTCAACGGTTTTGCCCAATGGCTCGCGTCTGCAATTGAGCACGTTGTTCGTCAGAGCGGTGTCGATACCGACAAACCCGAATGGAAGTGATTGGTTTGTGAGGCAGGCCATGAGCGCATGGTGCTCTCGGATTTGCTCTTAGCGCACTTCATCGCTACTATTTCTTTTTGTCGCTTTCCCGCGTAGCTCAACGGCAGAGCATCCGACTGTTAATCGGACGGTTACTGGTTCGAATCCAGTCGCGGGAGCTTCTCCCCGGTACTTGGTACCGGGGTTTTTCTTTTTCAGCGAACTCCAAACTACCCATCTTGCACTCTGGGGCTGAGAGTGCCAGACTTGGATTTAGCACTCGGGAGTGCCGAGTGATAAGCACTAAGGCCGGTGAGGCTTAGGAGTTCCCTGAGTCGTCCGTCGCGGGCATCGGTCCAATCCGCATCGCGGAAGGATAGAAGAACATGACGAAGCTCATTCACTTCGATGAGGAGGCACGCCGCGGCATGGAGCGCGGTCTGAACCTTCTCGCCGACACCGTTAAGGTCACCCTGGGCCCCAAGGGCCGTAATGTCGTCCTCGACAAGAAGTGGGGCGCCCCCACCATCACCAAGGATGGCGTTTCCGTTGCTAAGGAAATCGACCTCGAAGATCCCTTCGAGCGCATCGGTGCAGAACTGGTCAAGGAAGTTGCCAAGAAGACCGATGATGTCGCAGGTGACGGTACCACGACCGCTACCGTTCTGGCACAGGCACTGGTTCGTGAGGGTCTGCGTAACGTTGCAGCCGGTTCGAACCCCATTGCCCTGAAGCGCGGCATTGATGGCGCCGTTGAGGCAATCGTTGCCCAGCTGCACAAGGATTCCAAGCCTGTCGAGACCACCGAGCAGATTGCTGCCACGGCCTCGATCTCCGCAAACGATCCCGAGATCGGCAAGCTCATCGCTCAGGCCTTCGAGAAGGTTGGCTCCGAAGGTGTTGTGACCGTTGAAGAGACTAACTCTTTCGACACCACCCTTGAGACCACCGAAGGCATGCGTTTCGAGCGCGGCTACCTCTCTGCATACTTCGTTAACGATGCAGATCGCCAGGAAGCTGTCCTCGAGGATCCCTACATCCTGCTGGTCGACACCAAGATCACCAACGCCAAGGAACTGCTGCCTGTCCTGGAAAAGGTCATGCAGACCGGTAAGCCGCTGTTCATCATTGCCGAGGACGTTGAGGGCGAAGCCCTGGCAACCCTGGTTGTCAACAACATTCGCGGCACCTTCAAGTCGGTCGCCATCAAGGCCCCCGGCTTTGGCGATCGCCGCAAGGCCATGCTGAAGGACGTTGCAATCCTCACCGCCGGTGAAGTGATCTCCGAGACCGTTGGCCTCTCTCTTGAGAACGCCACCCTTGAGGATCTCGGCCGTGCGCGCAAGGTCATCGTCTCCAAGGATGAGACCACCATCGTTGACGGTCTGGGCGCAAAGGATGACATCCAGGCACGCATCCGTCAGCTGCGTAAGGAAATCGAGACCACCGATTCCGATTACGACCGCGAGAAGCTTCAGGAGCGTCTGGCAAAGCTCTCCGGCGGCGTGGCAGTCATCAAGTCCGGTGCTGCAACTGAGGTTGAGCTCAAGGAACGTAAGCACCGCATCGAGGACGCGATCCGTAACGCTCGCGCAGCCTCCGAAGAGGGCTTGGTTGCCGGTGGCGGTGTTGCGCTGATCCAGGCAGCCTCCAAGGCTCTTGGCTCGCTGAACTTCAGCGGTGATGAGGCAACCGGTGTGAACATCGTTCGCGAGGCCGTCTCCGCACCGCTCAAGCAGATCGCTGAGAACGCTGGCCTTGAGGGCGGCGTTGTTGCTGACCGCGTTGCTCAGATGGAGCCCGGCTTCGGTCTGAACGCTGCAACCGGTGAGTACGGTGACCTGATGACCCAGGGTATCTCCGACCCGGTCAAGGTCACCCGCTCCGCTCTGCAGAACGCAGCCTCGATCGCAGGTATGTTCCTGACCACCGAGGCCGTTGTTGCCGACAAGCCTGAGCCTCCGGCACCGGCAGGAGCACCTGCTGACGGCGGAATGGGCGGAATGTACTGATCCTCTAGGGATTAGAAACCGCATTCCCTATGAATGTCCCTGTGGGGGCGCGCGTCATGCGCGCCCCCACAGGCATTTAATAGGCAGCTGTATGCGGCTAGGGCAGTCTCCTAGTGCGCGAAGAGCCCGATGCTCTGCGCTTCAGCATCCGCGTAGACCTGAGCCGCATGCGAAAGTGAGCCTGAGATTTGGTCCAGGGAGCTTTCAACTTGAGCTTGGGTGAGCTGCCAAGAAGCAACAGAATCAGAGAATTGCGTAGAGGCGCCACCTTGCCAGGTATCTTTAAGCGCCAGTAACTCGTTCATGAGCGCTGAGACTTCGTTTCGAATCGAGTCGCAAGTAATTTGGATCCGCGAGGCGCAGGATGCGATGTGTGCGGAGTCAACGGAAAACGCGGTCATTGTGCCCTCCTAGGCTGGGTGAATGGGTGTTCACAGCCTAGGAAGAGTGATTTGACGCCACCGTGCAGACAACACAATCTGTGGAGAAAACGGTTCAATCTGACACGGTGGATGAATACGACGATTCAAGTTTAAGGATTTAGGGCAGCGGGGGAGGAGTTGGAATGTCCAGGTCATCCAATGCCGACTCCAAAGAAGAAGTGTCGTCAGCATTAGCAGCAGATCCACGCGAAGGGCTCTCTGCTGCAACTCCCGGCAGAGGGGTGTGGACGGTACTGGGAAGAGAAACCTGTTGAGCGGAAGGCACCGCCGCGCCAGAGGATGTGGGGGCTGCCGCTTCGCCTGCTGCCGCTCCGCTTGCAACCTCTCCGCCTGCTGCCGCTTCGCCTGCTGCCGCTCCGTCTGCTGCCGCTCCGTCTGCTGCCTCTCCGCTTGGAATTCCTAGAGCAGGTGTCTCAGTGTTCTCGGGAGGAAGCGTTGGCGATGTGGGCACACTATTCTCCGCCACCTCATTCGCGCCATCAGATGTGGCATTCGAAGGAGTCTGAACGGAGGCTGTAGCCTCATCCCCACTGCGGCCAAGGGGAGCGGGGGTTACAGGCAGGCCAGCGGCCTCGTCAGTAGCAAACTCATCGGAATCAACGGAAAGGGTTGACTTCGGAAGCTCTACGACCGCGGAAGGCGAAGACTCAGCAGGAGTGCTCGGGGTATCCACGGGGGCGAAAGGCTCAGTATGACTCTTAATGTTGAGGTGACGGCGCCGGATAATCATCGTGCCAGAGGCAAGAGTATCCGATGAGAGCGTCTCATGGTGTTCCTCTGGCTCGACATCTTCTTCGGGCTCATTGAGATCGACATCGGGCGCATATGCTTTGAGAACTCGAGCGAGCTTGGCGCTTTCGGCCTCGAGATTAGCTCGTGCGCTTTCTTCCCATGCAAGTGCAAGCGGTGAATGAAAGATCTGCTCGCGCGCCAAAATCTTCTTAATTGCCAGGCGGCGTGCACGTACGTAATCCGTATCGCACAAATCGGGGCATTCTTCGCGCAATGATTCGCGGAAGCGCTTAAAGTCCTGAGGGCTAGCTGCCAGCATTCCTAAATCGGCATCAATGAGGACTTGAGCATCCATGTCAGAAGGGTCCGCGCGGTGCGTGAAAAGCGCCATCATGAGCTCTTGAACGCGAGAAATAACATCCTCGCTCAACCCCAGTGCTTCCATGCGAGAACGTGCGTGGTACAGCGCGGAGAATTCTTGTTCATCGCTGTTAGTACCGCGTTGAAAAACGTCAAAACTGCGGTTAAGAACCGCTCCTTGATACCACAGCGCAACCCGCAGAACATCAGGATCATGTGCTGTCGAGGCAATCTCGTCGATACGCGCCAAGGTCTTGATGAGATGGCGGGTATTGTGAAGGATTCGTCCCTTGGCATTCCAGCGCGAGATCAAATCTCGAGCTTCCGCCTCCAAAAGGGGAATCGGAGCACTTGCCCCGATTTCTTGCATCGCGTCCACGAAGGAACTAAAAAGCCACTGAGGTGCATCGGCGCCCATGCGCGCTCACTCCTAGTCTGACAATCTTACTTGGCAATGCTAGCCACTTTTTGAGCGCTTGGCACGGAGCTTTCCTCTGAGCGAAGGATTCGCAGAGGCCATGCAGCGCGTGATCACTTAATTTTCAGCGTTTTTCTGCGTAATTCTCAAGAAAAAACAATAGTGCTTTGGTAGTTGAGATTCGCAAGACAATTGGCGCGGGAGGGAAGCTGCAAAGACCGAATTCCGTCAGTTTATGCCTTCATGCGTTCTCTGGACTGCACGATTGGCATATCGATCTTGACGGTGAGGCCACCGCCCGGAGTCTTTGCAAGCTCTGCGTGACCGCCGTGCGCTGAGATGATTGAGGACACAATGGAAAGTCCCAATCCGGAGCCACCCAGTGAGCGGGCACGCGAGCTTTCTGTTCGATAGAAGCGCTGGAAAACTTTTTCATAGTCTTCCTTCGCAATTCCAGGTCCGTGATCCCTAAATTCCATCAGAACAGAAGTGGGATTCTGACTTACCGCAATCTCTACCGGTGTTGAACGCGGGGTATAACGCACAATGTTGCCGATGATATTTGTGAGTACCTGTTGCAGGCGGTCGCGGTCGGCCTGAATCCATACGGATTGAGGAATGGACTGGTCATTGATCCCCAGAATCTTGACCTGGCGAGTGGGATCGAGAGCTTGAAGATCAAAGCGAGCATTGCGAAGCATCGCGATCACGTCAACGTCCACGATTTCTAGCGGCCGGCCCTCGTCCAAGCGAGCCAAGGTCAAAAGGTCCTCAACCAATGAACCCATGCGAGTTGATTCGGATCGAATACGTCCCATAACTTCGCCGGTGCGCTCTGCTGGAACGCCACCCATTGAGTAGAGCTCGCAGTAACCGGAAATCGCGGCTAGGGGAGTGCGTAGTTCATGCGAAGCATCGGAAACGAAGCGACGGATCTTGCGCTCAGATTCTTCGCGCGCTGCGAATGACTGCTCTAGCTGGCTCAGCATGGAGTTCAATGACTTCGAAAGCGAACCGACTTCCGTTGAAGGCGGAGCGAATGGAACACGCTGGGTGAGGTCGCCAGCGGCGATCTTCCCAGCAGTCGTCTCGATTCCGCGCAGAGGAAGAAGCGCGCGCCGGACTAGGTAAGTCGCCAGGCCGGTACCGATGGCGATGATCGCAATTGCCGTCGTCGCAACGTATCCAGCCATATTTTGAATGGTGAATTTTACGTCGTTGAGCGGAAGCGCGACGGTGAGCCTGCCCGTGGGGGTGTTATCGCCACTGCGCGTAATGGGAACAATAATCACGCGCCATGTAGATCCCTGCTTCGTTGATTCGACAGTAACGGGGTCAGTCCAGCCGGTAGCCGTCTGCGCGGATTGACCTGGCTTGAGAAGTTCCGGGATCAGCGGTTTACCCGCGTGGTCGCGTGTCGAGGCCGAGAGCAGCGTGACGTCTTCTTCGTTGGCTCGTTGGATGTTGAGGTAGTAGAGGGTGGGGAGGTTGGGCTCTTGGGCCAGCTCTTGGGGGTTCGCAATGGCCTTGGGGGCCAATGACAGAACTGTTGACGAGAGTTGGTCGTCAACTTGGGCAATGAGGTGGCGCTGCAAGAGGCCGATCATCACCGTTGCTGAAAGGGAAAGTCCGAGGGAGAGAAGAAGTGCAGTGAGCGCAACAATTCTGGCCGTCAACGAACGTGACGACCAGAATCTGCGTACTACACCGCGTGGGTACATTTTTTAGTTGTCGTCTCGAAGGATGTATCCAACGCCTCGCTTGGTGTGAATGAGCTCGCCGCTGGCGCCTTCGACGGCCAGCTTGCGACGCAGGTAGGAAATATAAGATTCGACGATTGCGACCTCGCCATCCCAGTCGTATTCCCAGACGTGATCGAGGATCTGCATCTTGGAAACGACTCGTCCCTGATTGATCATGAGGTAGCGCAGAAGCTTGAACTCGGTGGGGGACAGGTCGATCGGTACTCCAGCGCGAGTGACTTCGTGTGCGTCTTCGTCGATGACAAGGTCAGCGACGCGCAGCTTGCCATCGTCGCCGCTCTCGCCCAGCGTACGGCGCAGAACGGCACGAATGCGTGCGACGACTTCCTCGAGGCCAAAAGGCTTCGTGACGTAATCGTCGCCGCCGACGGTGAGTCCCTGGATCTTGTCGCGCATATCATCGCGAGCTGTCAGGAAAAGGACGGGGATGGTGATACCTGCATCGCGCAGGCGACGAGTCACTGTGAAGCCGTCCATGTCGGGGAGCATGACGTCTAGAACGATCAGGTCGGGGCGTTCTTCCTGAGCCTGGTGGTAAGCAGATGCTCCGTCTTCTGCCGTAATGACATCAAAGCCAGCAAATCGCAGAGATGAGGCCAGAAGATCGCGAATATTTGGTTCATCGTCAACGACAAGAAGTCGTGCTTCTCCAGCGTTTTCAAATTCCGTCATAGTCAACATTTTGAGTGAGATGGCTGAATGTATCCTGAATGCCTGCTGTGTGAAATTGTTTTTCTGAGAATCCGCATGAAAAAGGCGTTGAAAGGAAGATAATGCAAGCATGACTCAATCCAGCTCTCAAAGTCTTTTTGAACCCCAAGGTGTGACTTTCAATCCGGTTAAACGCTCGCTTGCCGTGGTGCGGCGGCTGAACGTCAGTGTTTACTTTGTCATCGGTGTTGCTGCGGTATCGGTTGGCATGGTGATGGCACCAGATTTTCCACGAGAGTGGGGTTTTGGGATCATCGCTGGATTAAGTGCCGGATGGCTCTACATGATGTGGATTATCGGCCGGCAAGTACGTAATTTCGCATGGGCGCAAGGTGAGCATGATTTCCTCATTCGTCGAGGTGCTTTCTTCCGCTCGATGACAATCGTTCCTTACGGCCGTATTCAGTACGTTGATATTTCAGAAGGCCCTGTTTCTCGCTTCTTCGGTATTTCCACGGTGATCATTCACACAGCCTCGGTCTCTACTCGTGCCTTTGTTCAAGGGATCCCCTCTGAGGATGCTGCCCGTCTGCGCGACCAACTCGCCCAGCGTGGAAGCGCCGAGATGGCAGGGCTGTGAGCATGAGTTCTTCTCAACACGTGTATGCAGCGGACCAAGGGGTTGATCCCTCGCTGTGGCGCCGCGTCCACGTCATCACGCCTCTTTTGGAGATCTGGCAAATCCTGGTGGCAGGTTTTGCCCTGGTTACTTATCGCAATTTCAGTGAAATTCAGGAAATGCTGCGCTCTGAGTATCTTCTTTCTTTCCTTTCGGAGCGTTTCTTTTATTTGGCGGGGAGCGCGCTGATTGTCATCGCCGTCCTGGTTGGTTTTGTTTTTCTCCAGTGGTGGTCCTTGGCCTTTGCAGTCACGGAAACCGCAGTGTGGTCGCGCCGCGGGATTCTTAAGCGTCAGCAGCGCCATGCGCGCTTGGACCGTATTCAGGCCGTTGATATCTCCCAGCCGGTCCTTGCACGAATTCTTGGTTTGGGCAAGCTTGATGTTGAAGTTGCTGGTGGCTCCTCGTCCAACATCACCATCGGTTATCTCAAGGTCTCAGAACTTGAGGCTCTGCGCGGAGAAATCCTTGCTCGTGCTGCAGGGCTGAGGGTAGAGGCGCAAACCTCCCCCCAGACGTCGGCAATCGGGACGACACCTCAGTCTCCTTATACTCCCGCCCAGAGCGGGTACCCAGCTGCAACGGCAGATCCCTACGCGCCCAGCCAGCCCGCGGCCTCGCAAACTCCTGCAAACTACAGCTATACCGGAGAGGTCTATGCGCCTTCCTCAATCCCGGTTGCACCCGAACGCGAGCTTTATCAGGTCTCGATGGGACGCCTGCTTGGATCTCAGATGCTGTCTTTGGGCAATATCACAGCCATTTTGCTTCTGATTGTATTCCTCGTTGCAGGAGGCATTGCCGCTGTTCAAGAGGGTATCGTCGTTGCCATTGCCTCATTGGGTGGTTTCCTCTCAGTGGCAATGACGATCGTCGGTGTGCAGTGGAATCGTTTTGCCTCCGAGGCCAACTTCCGCCTAGCGATTTCCCCCGACGGTATCCGCGTGCGACGCGGTTTGCTCAGTACGCGCGCGCAGACCATTCCGCCAAGGCGTATTCACGCGATTCAGGTTCAACAGCCCTTCTTTTGGCGTTTTCTGGGTTGGTACCGCGTGAGCATTCTTCAAGCCGGTTACGGCGCGAAAGACACTGACTCGAACCAACAGCAGAGCTCCCACATCCTTATTCCTGTAGGTACGCGCCAAGACGTTGAATTCGCACTGTGGATGGTTTTCAACGATCTGGGTGTCGATGATGTTCCTTCCTTTATCGAGGCAGCGCTCGCGGGAAAGGGAAGCGGGCAGGGCTTTGTGCAGATGTCGCCTCGAGCGCGATGCTTGGACCCCTTCGCCTACCATCGCCGCGCTCGAGCAATCACGCGGACCACATTTGTTATCCGCGATGGTTGGTTGAATTGGAAGAGCCTGTGGGCGCCTATTGCACGTCTGCAGTCGGTTCGGGTGCAGTCGGGTCCGTTAGAACGCAAACTGGGTGTGGCGAGCCTGCATATGGATGTGGTTCCCGGTGCGTTCAAGATGATTGCGGAGCATCAAGATGCCTCGCAGGCAAGTGCAGATATTTACACCTTGCTCATCGAGGGGCAGGCCAACCGTGCCAGCGAGCCTCCTGAGAAATGGATGCTGCGCGTAGAAAATGGGATGCACAGTTAATATCCAATGACACAGCTGCGAAGATAGCGCCGATCTGGGGGCGCGGATTCAGATGCGGCTTGTCGCTCAGGGCCATCCATCAGACACCACAGCAAAGGCGGAGTATGCGCGGCGGTCGACTTGATATCGGCATTATCGGCATGGGACATGTTGGCCCTGTGATCGGCTCGGCCCTGCGCGCGGTTGGACACACGATTGTTGGGGTGAGTGCCTCTTCGGAGGAATCGCGGGAGCGTGCCGATGCTCTGTTACCGGGGATTCCCATTCTTTCGGTAGAAGAGATTGTCTCTCGTTGTCAGATGGTTGTTCTGACCGTTCCCGACGACCAGCTGGAAGGTTTGGTCAAGGGGCTGGCTGAATTAGGTGCCTGGCAGTCCTCGCAACTGGTTGTGCATACTTCGGGGGCGCACGGAATTGATATTCTGCGCCCCGCCTCGGGTATGGGGGCAATTCCCTTGGCAATTCATCCGGCAATGACCTTCACGGGGACCTCTGTTGACGTTCCACGTTTGGTGGGGACACCCTTTGCAGTGACTGCTCCAGCAATTGCCTTGCCCATTGCCCAAGCGCTAGTCGTTGAAATGGGTGGTGAGCCTTTCGAGATCGCGGAGGAAGATCGCGGGGTCTACCACGCTGCGTTGAATCACGGTGCAAATTTCCTTGCCACTGTAGTCGCACAGTCTAAGCAGATCCTCTCCACCGTTGGAATTGAGGATCCGGGAACTTTCTTGCGTCCCCTGTGCGAGGCCGCACTAGATCGCGCGCTGCGAGCGGGAGACCGCGGGGTTTCTGGCCCCATCCCGCGGGGCGATGTCGGAACAATTCGCGAGCACCTGAGCGTTCTAGAAATCAAAGCCAAGGAAGAAAACTTGGCGGGGGAGGGCCAGTGGGCACACCGCCTCGAGGATGCACGCTCGACCTATGCGGCAATGACTCTGCACACTGTCGACCTACTGGAATTTGAGGGACGAATCAGCTCTCAGGTGGCCTCGGAAATCCGCGCAGCCGTGCGCGAAATGGGTGAAAAGTGATCCGTTAGACCCCCACGAAATGGCGTTTCGGGGGCCTTTCGGGCGAGAATAAGTCATATGAACTCTACGCCTCAGTTGACGCATACCCGAGAAGAACTTGCGCAAGCACTATCCCAACTTGAGGGGACGCGCGCGATGGTCATGACAATGGGAGCGCTCCACCGAGGGCACCTTGAGCTTGTCCGGCAGGCACAGGAGCTTGCCGATCATGTCATCGTCACAATCTTCGTGAACCCCACCCAGTTTGCTCCGGGCGAGGACTACGATGCCTACCCGCGCACATTGGCTGCCGATATGGAGGCACTGTCAACGGTGGGTGCTGATCTTGTATGGGCTCCTTCCGTTACCGATGCTTACCCGACTCCTGCAACAACCCGTATCGATGCTGGTCCGGTTGCTCACATTCTTGAAGGTGCAACCCGCCCGACGCACTTTGCCGGCGTTGCTTTGGTCGTCTCAAAGGCAATGAATCTGATCCGTCCTGATGTTGCGCTCTTTGGTCAAAAAGATGCCCAACAGCTGGCAGTTATTCGCACTTTTGTTCGTGACTTGGATATGCCCGTGCGCATTCAGGCCGTTGAGATTGTTCGCGATAGCGATGGTGTTGCGCTCTCTTCGCGTAATCAGTACCTCAGTGAGGAAGAACGCGTGCACGCGCGTTCACTGTCGCGTGCGATTGACGAGGCCCGCGCTGCAGCGGCTTTGGGTGTTCCTCTTGATGAGGTTTTGCGTGCTGCATCCTCCGTTCTCGAGGCCGAAGAGGGAGTCGTTCCCGATTACGTTGCGATCGTGGATGATGACGATTTCACCCCGCTTGCAGGGACGGGAAGCGCCGCAGAGCAGGTGGATAAGGAAAGCCGTGAGAAGGTGCTGGAAGCTGCGGCAACGCAGGGGAGCCTGCGCGCTCGAATTCTTCTTGCCGCGCGGGTCGGAGCGACTCGCTTGATCGATAACGCGGATGTCGTTATTTCTGTTGCCGGAGGCGCACGTCATGAGTGAAATGACTCGGACCATGGTGATTGGAAAGATTCACCGTGCACGAGTAACTGGAGCCGATTTGCATTATGTTGGCTCGATTACCATCGACGAAGACCTCTTGGATGCGGCCAATATTGTTCCCGGCCAAAAAGTAGATATTGCGGATGTGAACAACGGATCACGCCTATCGACGTACACAATTGCCGGTGAGCGTGGAAGTGGCGTTATTCAGCTCAATGGAGCAGCGGCGCATCTAGTGAACCTGGATGATTTGGTCATCATTATGGCCTATGCCCAGGTTCCCGAATCCCAAGTTCGCTCTGTAACGCCCAGTGTCGTTTTCGTTGATGCGCAGAATCGAATTATCGAAGAGGGGAGTGCTCTGGGACAGGTTCCTGAGTCTTCGCCCCACGCCCAAAGCTTGGGCTTGAAAAGTTCCGGTGTGTGAATTTCAATCCGCTCATACGCATGGGCGTGACTAATCGCTGACTTTCGCTACCATTGAAGTCATGACTGATTCGCCTGTTGACGATACCCCTGAACAAGTACAAATCCGCGCTGCCAAGCGTGCACGCCTCATGGAAGCAGGGATTCCCGCTTACCCTGTGAAGCTTCCTATCACCACGACCATTGCAAAGGTCCGTGAAAAGTACAGCCATCTGGAAGCCGGTGAAGAGACCGACGATGTCGTTGCTCTCTCTGGCCGCGTGATTTTGGCGCGTAACGGTGGAAAGCTCTGCTTCGCAACCCTCATGGATGGTGCGGGCAACAAGATCCAAGTGATGCTCTCTGCCGCCTCGGTTGGTGCAGAGTCGCTGGCTCAGTACAAAAATGACGTTGACTTGGGTGACTTCCTTTATGTTCACGGTCGCGTGATTTCCTCCAAGCGCGGTGAGCTGTCGATCTTCGCCACCCCGGCTGAAGTGACTCCCGAGGCCCAAGCCGCCTACGACGCGGCCCCGACTGCACTTCCCGCTCCTGACGCCTCGTGGGCGATTGCCTCAAAGGCGCTGCGTCCTTTGCCGAAGACATGGACGACCGCGGAGGGTGAAGAAGTTACTCTTTCGGAAGATCAGCGAATCCGTCGCCGCGAGCTCGACCTGATCACCCGTCCTGCTGCGCGCAATATGATCCGTATCCGCGCTGCGGTGAACCGTTCCATTCGTGAGAACTTCTTCCGCCGTGATTACATTGAGCTCGAGACTCCGATGCTCCAAGTTATCCACGGTGGCGCTTCGGCACGTCCCTTCATCACGCATATGAATGCGCTGGATATGGACCTCTATCTGCGTATTGCTACCGAGATCTACCTCAAGCGCGCAGTCGTCGGTGGCGTGGATCGCGTCTTCGAGATGAACCGTAACTTCCGTAACGAAGGCATGGATTCCTCTCACAGCCCCGAATTCACCTCGCTGGAGGCCTACGAGGCCTATTCCGACTACAACGGAATGGCTGCTCTGACCCGAAACCTTATCCAGCAGGCTGCTCGCGATGCCTTTGATCTTCCCGAAGGCCAGGAAATTGTCACTCTTGCTGACGGCACCGAGTATGACCTTTCGGGCGATTGGGACCACATCGACCTGTATGGCTCGACCTCAGAGGCTTTGGGTGAAGAGATCACGGTGGATACGCCTCGTGAAAAGCTGCTCAAGTACGCCGATCAGATCGGTATTGAGGTTGATGATTATGCAGTCAACGGCAAGATCGTCGAGGATATCTTCGAAGAGCTCGTTGCCTCGAAGCTGTGGGCACCGACCTTCGTCTACGACTTCCCCGAGGATACTTCTCCGCTGACCCGTTACCACCGTTCGCGTCCGGGGCTGACTGAGAAGTGGGACCTGTATGTTCGTGGTTTTGAGACCGCAACTGCATACTCCGAGCTCGCTGATCCCGTCGTTCAGCGTCAGCGCTTCGAAGCGCAGGCTCTGGCAGCTGCCAATGGTGATCCCGAAGCCATGGTTTTGGATGAGGACTTCCTTATTGCTATGGAACAGGGCTTCCCGCCCTGCGGTGGCATGGGCATGGGAATTGACCGCCTGCTGATGGTGCTGACCGGACAGGGAATCCGTGAAACGATCCCCTTCCCCTTGGTGAAGCGCTTGGGCTGAGTACGTAAAGGCGGCCGGTTTTCGTCAATTGACGAGGCCGGCCGCCTTTGTGTGTAAAGAGTGCACCTAAGCGCTGGTGGGCACTATCTGAAAACGCAGCGATAAAGCGTCACGGGCGGCTTAGGCGTGGGCGCGGTGGCGCACCAAATCCAGGAGTTCACGCGCAGCGCCATCATCCAAAACAAGATCGGTGATGACACCGGCGTGGAGTGCTCCCAGTAAAGGTAGTGCCTTTGATGCACCTGCCACCACGGCCAAGCGACGGGGGATTTTCCTCAGCGTTGCCGGGCTTGGCCCAGATGCGCGTTTGTTCAGATCCATGTCTGTCGATCCGTCTTCACGCAGAAGGACCGTGCAGACATCCCCAACAACGCCGTCTTCTTGAGCATGCGCAATTTCATCGGGATCCAAGAACCCTCCCGAATAGACGCGCGATGGAAGTCGGGCAGAAAGTGAGCCGATTCCAAAGAGCGCGACATTCGCCGAATCAATCGTCGCAAGTACCGAGGTAACCGAACGTTCACGCCACAGTGCTTCCTTTGTTTCTGCGAAGTCGAAGAAAGCAGGGACGGGGAAGTGAACCATTCGGGCACCCAAAGCAGTAGCTGCGCGAGAAATAATGGCATCCGCATAGGGGACACCCGATTCTGTCGCAGTTGCAGCGCCGTTGAGTTGCACCACCGTTGAACCCGGGAGATTCACTCGGGGAAGGCATCGGGTGACCTCAGAGGTCGTGTTACCCCATGCAATTCCAAGAGTGTCTCCGGGCTTGAGCATATCGACAAGGCGTTCAGCGGCTACTCGTGCAACATTGTGCAGCCGATTCACTTCCGTGTGAATGTCATGAACGGGAACGACTGATGTTCGAATTCCAAATATTTCGTTAATTTGGCCCGAGAGTGAACCGCGGTTTCCTGGGGTCGCAGCAACGGAGATGCGCACCAGACCGGAGTTTCGAGCGTAGGTCAGTAGGCGTGAAACAGACGAACGTGAAACACCGAGGTGGCGGGCGATGGTCTCCATCGTCTGCCCCTGCAGGTAATACATCGAGGCCGCTTCGTGGGCCTGTTCATCACGTATTGTCACATTTCCTAGTATGCCATTCATGAGCACGCACTTGTAGCTGTTTAGTCACCAATTTGCCTATAGGCGAAGTGGAGGCCAAATGATGTACTTGTCCACAGATTGACCCAAATGCATGAACAAACGTTCATCCATTTGGGGTGAAGGGCAATAAATGAGATACTAAACGTGATCCACAGCGCATCTTCGAATGAGGGTGGTCTGGTGGCACTTGCATGGCGGTGAGATCCCGCCAATGACCCCGTCGCGAAGACGCGACGGAGAAAGTTAGGGAAATATGCTCGCAACAATTCTCCCAGCCTTTGACACGTCAATTCCGGTGACAACGGCCCAGGTCTTCTGGTCTGAGTTCCTTGGAACTGCAGTACTTCTTCTCCTTGGTGGCGGCGTCGTTGCCACGAATCTGCTCCCCAAGTCCAAGGGCAAGGGTGGCGGTTGGCTCATGATCAACTTTGGATGGGGACTTGCAGTATTTGCAGGTGTTTATGTCGCTTTCCGTACCGGCGGACACCTGAACCCCGCAGTCACCATTGCAAAGGTTGTCGCCTACCTCTTTGACCCCAGCACGACTCTCAACGGCGTTCCGGTAGATAAGGCTGGAGCTGTTCTTGTCACCGGTTCGAACGTTGCCGTCTACATCATTGCCCAGTTCCTCGGCGCGTTTGTCGGTGCTGTCCTGTGCTGGCTCACCTTCAAGAAGCACTTCGATGAGGATTGCGATCCTGCTCTGAAGCTCGGTGTCTTCTCTACCGGCCCCGAGATTCGCTCCTACGTTTGGAACTGCATTACTGAGGCCATCGGCACTGCTGTCCTTATCCTCTGGGTCTTTGTCTCCGGCTACACCGAAACTGCGATTGGCCCGCTTGGCGTTGCGCTCATCATCGTTGTCATCGGTAACTCCCTTGGTGGCCCCACCGGATACGCAATCAACCCCGCTCGTGACCTCGGCCCCCGTATCGCTCACGCAATTTTGCCGATCAAGGGCAAGGGTGGCTCCGACTGGGCATACTCCTGGGTTCCCGTCGTCGGCCCCATCGTTGGTGCGGTGTTGGGAACTGTCCTCTACTTCCTCGTCCTTGTCTGAGTAAACACAACGACGTGACACTACTTTCGAAAGGAAACTCATGACTACTAAAGAATTCGTGATGGCAATCGACCAGGGTACGACTTCGACCCGAGCAATCATCTTCAATCACTCCGGTGAGATTGTCTCTGTCGGGCAGAAGGAATTTACCCAGATCTTCCCGAACCCCGGATGGGTTGAGCACAACCCGATCGAGATCTGGGATACCACGCGTCAGGTCGTCGCTGATGCACTGCAGAAGGCGGAAATTAACCGTCACCAACTGGCTGCCGTCGGCATCACCAACCAGCGTGAAACTACCGTCGTGTGGGATAAGAACACCGGTGAGCCCGTTTATAACGCGATTGTCTGGCAGGACATGCGTACCTCCGACATCGTCAAGGAACTTGAAGGCGACGAGGGCCCCGATCGCTTCCGTCAGATTTGTGGCCTTGGACTGTCTCCCTACTTCTCCGGTTCGAAGATTAAGTGGATCCTCGACAACGTGGAGGGTGCACGCGAGCGCGCCGAGGCCGGCGATCTCTACTTTGGTAACACCGACTCTTGGGTTTTGTGGAACTTGACGGGCGGCGTGAACGGCGGCGTTCACTACACTGACGTCACCAACGCCTCGCGTACCATGCTCATGGATATCCGCACCCTTCAGTGGCGCGAAGATGTATGCGAGATTTTCGGCATTCCCATGTCGATGTTGCCTGAGATCAAGTCCTCCTCCGAGATCTACGGTTACGGCCGTAAGAACGGCCTGCTCATCGATACGCCGATTTCGGGCATCCTTGGTGACCAGCAGGCTGCAACTTTCGGCCAGGCTTGCTTCGAAAAGGGTATGGCAAAGAACACCTACGGCACCGGCTGCTTCATGCTGATGAACACCGGCACTGAGCCCGTGTTCTCCAACAATGGTTTGCTCACGACGGTTGCCTACAAGATCGGTGATCAGGCTGCCGTTTATGCCTTGGAAGGATCTATCGCTGTTGCCGGCTCGCTAGTTCAGTGGCTGCGTGACAACCTGGGCATGATCGTGAAGTCCTCCGATATCGGTGAACTGGCACGTTCGGTCGAAGACAATGGTGGCGTCTACTTCGTCCCCGCGTTCTCCGGTCTTTTTGCACCGTACTGGCGTTCTGATGCGCGTGGCGCAATCGTCGGCTTGACGCGTTACGTCAACAAGGGCCACATTGCTCGCGCGGTTGAGGAATCCACCGCATTCCAGAGCGCAGAAGTCCTGGATGCAATGAATGCCGACTCGGGTGTTCCTCTCAAGGAGCTCAAGGTCGACGGCGGCATGACGCACGATGATCTGGTCATGCAGTTCCAGGCTGACCTGTGCGGCGTCGATGTTGTTCGCCCGAAGGTCATTGAGACCACCGCACTGGGTGCTGCTTACGCTGCGGGTATCGCTGTTGGCTTCTGGTCGGGCACCGACGATGTCGTTGCCAACTGGCAGGAAGGCAAACGCTGGACTCCTTCGATGGCTCCTGAAGAACGCGATCGTACCTACCGCCTGTGGAAGAAGGCCGTCACCCGTACTCTCGACTGGGTTGACGAGGACGTGAAGTAGTCTCAAGGTATTGAGACATAAGAGGCCGGGGCCGCTGATGCGGTCCCGGCCTCTTGCGTCTTAGGCGCTTCGCGATGAGGATTTCTCCTTAATTCACGCATGCGTCGATGCCCAGAAGTATAGGATTGGACTATGAATCCCCCTGACGCAGAAGCTACATATCTCCTGATCGATGGTGAAAACATCGATGCCACACTTGGGCTTTCCGTTCTGGATCGCCGCCCAACTCCCGATGAACGTCCCCGCTGGGATCGAATTCGTGAAGCGACCGAGCAGCTCTGGCATCAGCAAGTGCGCGGCCTTTTCTACCTCAATGGAACCTCGGGTTACCTTCCCATGGGCTTTATTCAAGCGCTCCATGCAATGGGTTACCGCGCTCTTCCGCTGGCTGGTCCAGACGACATGAAGGTCGTCGACGTTGGTATTCAACGCACCCTTGAAGCCATTGCAGAGCAGGGATCGGGCTCAGTCATTTTGGCTTCTCACGACGCCGATTTCCTGCCGCAAATTCAGGATCTGCTTGAAAACGGACACCGCGTTGGGATTATGTGTTTCAAGGAGTTCCTCTCCAGCCAGTTCCATGAACTGGAAGATTTGGGCCTTGAAATCATTGACCTTGAATACGATGCGCATGCATTCCAAGTTCAGCTTCCACGCATTCACATCATCGATATCGACGACTTCGACCCCTTCGATTACCTCTGACATACAAAAATGTGGGCCCTGGATCAGGGCCCACATTTTTATGCTGTCAATCAGTGCTGCTGCTTCAGTGCCGCAAGACGAGCTTCGACTTCAGCCTGAGAAGAATCGGTCTCCAGCTCTGCGAACTGTGAGTCCAGCGAGGAGGTTGCAACCTCAGCCTTGCCCTGGGCCATTGCTTCGGCTCGACGAACCTTGTCCTCGAAGCGCGAGAGCTCAGAGGTCGGGTCAAGAACATTGATCGAGGCAACTGCATCCGAAACCTGTGCCTGCGCCTCGGCGGCCTTCTGGCGTGCCACCAGCTGATCACGCTTGGTCTTGAGCTCGCTGAGCTTGTCCTTCATCTGGACCAGACCATTCTTGAGCTTGTCGACAACCTCGCGCTGAGAAGCGATCAGCGGCTCAGCGTTCTTTGCTTCGCCTTCGAACTGGATCTGCTTGCCGATGGCAACGCGAGCCAGGTCGTCCCACTTCTGTGCGCCGGCCTGGTCGCCGGCTGCGCGCATTTCCTCTGCCTTTGCCGAGGCCGCGGCTGCCTTACGTCCCCAATCTGCGGCTACTGAAACGTCCTCGTCGTGGTCCTTCTCGGCCAGACGAAGATTGCCGATGGTCTGTGCGACTGCGGTTTCAGCTTCTGCGATTGAGTTCGTGTAGTCGCGAATCAGCTGATCAAGCATCTTCTGGGGATCCTCGGCGCGGTCGAGGAGCGCATTGATGTTTGCCTTTGCGAGCTGAGAAATACGTCCAAGGATGGTTTGCTTTTCCGCCATTGTTTCCTCCTTTGGGAAGCGGGAAAAATTATGGTTGAACTATATCCTATTTTAGAAAGATCCGGTGTGACCTGATCCGTTGGAGCCGCCAAAGCCCCCTCCGCCGAAGCCGCCACTAAAGCCTCCGCCGAAGTTTCCTCCGCTGGAACCGCCCCAACTGGAGCCGCCCCCGCCCCAATCGTGTCGACGTGAACTTCCTCCGTTGAGCATTCCATTGAGAACGGACCATACAAGCATGCTGCCCAGCCCAATCCCGTTGACGATTGAGTCACCCGTTGTGGAGCTTTGGGGAGCGTTCAGGGGAGCATTGATTGCAGCCTGCGCGTAGGTAATTGCGTTTCGTGCTTGACCGGCAGCAGTCTCGTCATTGCCTTGGTCGTGATAGGAGTGTGCACTCTGAAGTGAGGACTGTGCAAAGGACAGATTTGAGCGCGCATCGAAACCAACCAGCGTGCCGTGGCTTGTCACGTGTTGGCTTGCGCGTGCGACATCGGAATCAGCCTGCGCCAAAAGTGCGTCAATTCCTGACTCAGCACGTTGGCTGCGCTCTTCTGCGCTACGTAAGGGAGCCAAGGCCTCGTCAAGGGCGGCTTCTGCAATGCGCAGGGATTCAAGCGCCACTAAAGGATCGCCCTTCCCATTTTGTGCGGCATTACCGGCGTTAATTGCTTCTTGAGCGGAAGCTACCAACTGCTGGAATGCGATTGGATCCGCGTGAAGGCGAGTGACATCGGAAATGTCCGAGGTGATTGAGCCGATTGCAGCGGTCAGAAGTTCCGAAGAGCGTGAAAGTTGATCGGGGGCTTGGGAGATGGCTTCCAGCTGATGGCGTGCCAGTGCCAGAGCACGACGTGCAACTTCGAGGATCTGAAGTGCGTTCTGGCCGTTGCTCTCGTTTGCTAGAGCTTCGTTTGCGCTGCTCTCAGCCTGATCTAAGAGCGCGCGGGCCTGGTCGGGACGCCCCTTGAGGGAGGCGACGGCCTCGGGAGAATAGGCGAGCTGAAGGGTCTGAAGGTCCATCTCCGCCTGAGCCACTTGAGTACGAGTCTGTGCAATCATCTCGAGCAACTCGCGCGCTTGCTGGCCGACATTTGCAACCTGGTTACGGCGCTGAGTGAAAGCATTCTTCTCCGCAACCAATTGGTTCATTGCGACGTTAAGTTTCCCAACAAACTCTTGGAATTCGTAGGGAGAGCGCGGGTGGCTTCCGTCCTCGTTCTCGCGCTGCATGGTGAAACCCTTATTGACCAGTGCTCGTGCCGTTTCGAGTGCCTGAGAGTAGGACTTGACAGACTCTGGGCCGAATTGAGCCTGGGCGAATTGGATTTCGTCGTCGCTCGCTCGAACGATGTCATCTGCGTCCAGCAGAAGGCGTGCAAGATCCAAGGTCTGCTGAACATGCTCCTGAGCCTGATTACGGACGACATTTTTGTGTGTCTTGCGTTGAGAGCGCATAACAATAAACAGAATTACGAGGATGATAATGGGAAGCAGAAGGAAGGGAGCCAGTGCGCCGATGGCGATGGCCAGTGAGCTCGAGTTTCGCTTGGAGCTGTGAGAAGTCGTCGCGGCGGATTTGGTTGCCGTCGGCGAGGCCGTGATGGATTTAGTTGTTACTCCCACTTCCAGATCGGTGACGAAAAGGCTGAGGCCAGTAGCTAAAGTTGATTCGTCTAGAGGATCTGCCTTGCTCAGCACTTCCCTTAATCCCGAGAATGCGCTCACAACCGTCGCATCATCGATCCCTTTTTGATTTGAATTGCCGCAGGTGGCCGTCTGGCGTTCTTGCGTTGCGATCACTAAGACCAGTGAAGAACTGGATAGACCCGATCGGGTGCCAACTGTATTGCACCATTCAAGAGGCGCTGTTCCTGAAAAATCTGGGACGACCACGATGTAGGTATCCAGACCTTTTCTTTGAAGGGTGCGCAGTTCGGTGTTGATGGATTGGACTGAGTTTTCAGACAGGAACGAGGCCGTATCCGTCAGGTTTGTTGTTACGGTCACCGGTGAATCGGCTCGCGCAATTCCGGCAGGTAGACACGTCGCGACAAGCACCGTAGCAAGTGCGGCGAGAAAAGCCATACAGCGAGAGCGGAAAGCGTGGTAAAACATAGCCACTAGTTTACGTCTAAGAAGCGATTGATTGACGCGCCATCTATGATGGAGGATACGTCCTTAGCCGATGACACAGGAAGGAGTGCACAGGATGCCCACTGGTAAGGTGAAGTTTTTTGATGCTGAACGCGGTTTTGGCTTCATTATGGGAGAAGACGGTGGTCAGGTTTTCCTGCACTCTTCCGCGCTGCCTGAGGGGGTAACACCTCGTCCCGGAACCCGTGTTGAATACGGAGTCGCCGATGGGCGCAAGGGGCCGCAGGCGCTATCGGTTCGTATTATTTCCACGCCGCACTCCGTGGCGCGTGCCCAACGACGCAAGCCCGAAACTATGGTGCCCGTCGTCGAAGACTTAATTAAACTGCTCGATGCCTCTTCTGAATCTTTGCGCCGCGGACACTACCCGGAAAATGCGGCAAAGATCGCGAAGGTCATGCGGGCCGTTGCAGAGGATTTTGATGCCTGAAAAAACTGCGTCCGCGCGTGGGCGTATGGATCAGCAGCTCGCTCAAGCGGTGGACTTTGCGCGTGAAAACGCGGTCGAAGTCGGGGGAGAAGCCTCAGTAGGAGAGCACCTCTCTTTCGAAATGGATGCCGAGCGCCTTGGCACCCACTACTTCGCCTGTAACGACGCCGGTTACGTCGGCTGGCGTTGGTCGGTTACTTTGACGCGCGTTCCGCGCTCGCGCAAGATCACGGTGTGTGAAGTTGATTTGGTACCCGGTTCTGGCGCGCTTTTGGCACCCGAGTGGCTGCCGTGGGAGGACCGCCTGCAGCCAGGTGATATCAGTCGCGAGGATGTTCTGCCGTACCGTGACGATGACGATCGCCTGATCTTGGGCCTTGAGGACACCGGTGAGGATCCGGATTTGCCAACGGATCGCGAGTTGGGATTGGGACGCGTACGCGTTCTTTCCGATAAAGGTCACGATGATGCTGCAAAGCGCTGGTATGCCTCGGATCGCGGTCCTAAGCGTGGCCGTCGCCCCAAGCAGACCTGTTCGACCTGCGGCTTCCTCATGAAGATGTCCGGTTCGATGCGCCTGGTCTTTGGTGTCTGTGCAAATGAATGGGCACAAGATGATGGCTGTGTTGTGAGTTTGGATCACACCTGCGGTGCACACTCTGAAACTGATGTGCCCAACAATGGGACGGATTGGCCCGTTCGCCCCTCGCGTATCAACGATTTCCTTGTTGAATCGGAGCGGATCGGGTCCTGAGAAACGAAACTGGTTCTAAATAAGAACTATAAGCAGGTCAACCTGAGAAAGCCAAGTGCATCTCGCTGAATGATAAGCGCTTCACTTTGAGCGTTTTTTCAGCGAGTATGTGGGGAGTGAGCACACAAGAGAAAGCGCCATCGAGCGCAAAGCCACTGAATTCCATTGACACTTTCTTCCACATCACTGAACGTGGATCCACAATTGGTCGCGAAATCCGAGGTGGCGTGGTCACCTTCTTCGCAATGGCCTATATCCTTGTTGTTAACCCCTCAATTCTTTCGGCCGCTCTGCCTCAAGACGGCTCCATCACTCCCGCAGGAATTGCTGCAGGTACCGCGCTTGTCGCGGGCATCATGACCATCCTCATGGGTGTTGTCGCGAACTACCCGCTGGCGCTGGCTGCAGGTCTTGGCCTGAATGCAATCGTTGCCTTCACCCTGGTCCTTGGTTCGGGTCTTAGCTTCCAAGAGGCCATGGGCCTGATCTTCTGGGAGGGTATCCTCATTACCCTTCTCGTTCTGACAGGGTTCCGAGATGCGGTCTTCCGCGCAGTTCCGTACCAGATCAAGACCGCTATCTCTGTAGGTATCGGTCTTTTTATTACCCTGGTGGGCCTGATCAACGCGGGCATTATTCGTGCAGGTGCAACCCCGGTTCAGCTTGGTATTAACGGCTCCCTGCAGGGATGGCCGACCTTGGTCTTCGTTGTTGGCCTTGGTCTGACCATCATCTTGTACGTGCGCAAGGTCAAGGGCGCTATGCTCATCGGCCTTATCACCTCGACGGTTTTGGCCGCGATTCTCCAGCTTTTCGTCCACCTTCCTGTGCGCAGTGAGGGCTCTCCGACCGGTTGGGGACAGACCATTCCGGCTCTGAGCGGCTCTCCGATTTCGATCCCCAGCTTTAACTCGCTCTTCCAGATCAATTTCTTCGGAGCTTTCGGGAAGCTTGGCGTTGTTTCGGTTGTTCTGCTGATCTTCTCGCTGATGCTTGCAGACTTCTTTGACACCATGGGCACGATGGTTGCTGTTGGTGCCGAGGGTGGTCTTCTGGACGAAGGCGGCAATCCTCCTCACTCCAGCCGTATTCTGCTCATTGACTCCTTGGCTGCTGCTGCAGGTGGTCTGGGTGGTGTCTCTTCGAACACCTCCTACATTGAGTCGACCGCCGGTGTTGGCGAGGGCGCGCGTACTGGTTTGGCCTCGGTTGTCACCGGTGTCCTCTTCCTGCTGTCCACCTTCCTTTCACCCCTGGTTCAGCTTGTTCCGACCGAGGCCGCCTCGACCGCTCTGGTCTTCGTTGGTTTCCTCATGATGGCTCAGGTTCTCGAGGTTGATTGGAAGGATCCGGAGTACGCAATCCCCGGCTTCTTGACCATCGCCTTCATGCCCTTCGCCTACTCGATCTCGGTGGGTATCGGTGTTGGCTTCATCGCCTACACGGTCATTCAGATCACCCTGGGCAAGGCTCGTAACATTCACCCGCTTATGTGGCTGACTTCGATCCTCTTCGTGGTCTACTTCCTCTTGGGTCCGATTCGGGCCGCTTTGGGAGCCTGATCCGTTATTCACCTTTTGTGGGGGCTGGCATGTGTCGGCCCCCACACGTGTATTTGGGCGTATCCTCAAAAGCAGTGTCGAGCGATGTGGGGGCTTTTGTGTCACGAACTTTTCAGTCATTTGAGTACCGGAGTTTCCGGCATTGGTTTGTCGCCAATGTGCTGGCTGCTTCTGCCCAGTGGATGCAGCGCGTTGCTCAGGACTGGCTTGTTTTGACCGTATTGACGCAGAACTCGTCTTTCCAAGTCGGTGTCGTTACGGCTCTCCAATTTCTCCCCATTCTTCTTTTGAGCCCCTATGCGGGCGTCGTGGTCGACCGTCTTGATCGCAAAGGCATCATCCAGGTCACTCAGACATCTTTCGGTGTTTTCGGCCTGCTCTTGGGAATCATGGTTTTTACGGGGCATGCGCATCTGTGGCTGGTCTATGGCTTAGCCTTCGGTGGGGGAGTCGCCGCGGCTTTTGATTCTCCTGCACGCCAAGCCTTTGTTTCTGAGCTTGTTCCTGCTTCCTCGATCACGAATGCTGTAGCGCTTAACTCCGTTGCTTTTAATTTTGCCCGTCTAGTTGGCCCCGCGATTTCGGGCCTGATGATTGATTGGGTGGGCGAGGCCTGGGTCTTCTTTGTGAACTCGGGAATGTTCCTGATTGCCGCGATGTTCACGACATCAATTCGCCATAAGGATTTAGTGCCTCGTCGGCCGGTTCCTCGGAAGAAAGGGCAGCTGCGTGAGGGGCTTGTGTATTTACGAGGCCGTCCCGATCTTATTCTGATCATTGTCGTAGTTGGTTTCGCTTCGGCTTTGGCCTTAAACCAGCAGCTTACGACGGCTGTCATGGCGACAACGGTATTCCATAGGGGCGCGGGCCAGTACGGTATGTTGAGCGCACTGATCGCAGTCGGATCGTTTTCTGGGGCACTTTTTGCTGCGCGTCGGAAGCTTCCGCGTCTTCGTCTGGTTGTCGGCTCGACTATTGCGCTGGGCGTTGTATCAACGATTCTGGCTTTCACTCCCACTTATGAAACCTATGGGATCATGTGCGTTCCTACGGGTTTTGCCATGATTACCATGCTCACTTCTGCGAACGCGGCGGTTCAAACGACGACTGCGGAAGACGTGCGTGGACGGGTTTTGGCCCTGTATGGCATGGTCGTTATGGGGTCGACACCTATCGGTGCTCCCTTTGTGGGGTGGATTGGTCAGGTGATTGATGCTCGTGCCTCGATTTGGGTGGGTTCAGTCTCGACCCTGATCGTCACGATTATTGCGGCAGCGGTGTGTATGAAACGGTGGGATATCCATCTGCATGTCCGCGCTGGTGCGCATCCCATTGAAATTGAGAACCCGAATGCTCATCACGATCCCTATATGGGGAATTAGAAACATTGGCTTATCTCAATTGATGTCGAAGTTGTCCACCTGACTCCCCATGACGCGCGGTTTTCCAGGCTAATAAACACTAAGGCACGGAAATATGTACTCTGAGGTCAGAAACTACCTATGGAGGAATCGTGAGCGATCTGATCGATACCACCGAAATGTATCTCAAGACGATTTTTGAGCTTGAAGAAGACGGTGTTACGCCTCTTCGCGCTCGAATTGTTGAGCGATTGGGACACTCTGGCCCCACGGTTTCGCAAACAATTGGACGAATGGAACGCGACGGCCTCGTTCATGTCATGGGTGACCGGCGGCTGGAACTGACGGCTCTGGGGCGTGAACGCGCCATTGAGGTTGTTCGCAAACACCGCCTTGCTGAGCGTCTTTTGACTGATGTCATCGGCTTGGATTGGGCCCACACCCATGAGGAAGCTTGCCGCTGGGAGCACGTTATGTCAGACCAGGTCGAGCAGCGCCTCGGGGAAATTCTTCATAACCCTACGACCGATCCCTATGGAAACCCGATTCCTGGAACGGATGGGGTGTCAGACGGTATTTCGATGGAACTGGCATTGCGAATGGGGGAGTCCAACTCTGGGACGATTACCCGAATCGGTGAACCCATCCAGGCGGAGACGGAAGTGCTGGATGCCTTCGCTCGTTGCGGAGTACGTCCGGGGGCTCGGATTAACTTCGAAGCTGACCCTCGTGAGGTCGTTCTTGAGGTAACTCACACAGCTGATGGGAAGGAATCGGCGCCCGGTCAGGCCGTTCAACTGCCTTTGATGCTCGCTCCGCACCTTTTCATTACGCTTAATTAAGTTCCCTGACCAGCGATTCTGAAAGTAAGCTGCAAAACCTTAAGAAAACCTGTAATATGTTCGTCATCGTTTCGTTACATTGGCGTGACATTTCAGGGTCAGTACGATAAACTCATACATGGCCGCACTGGCCGACCGTTCTTCGTTAACCGAGGTTGAACCGCGAAGAAATAGGTAAGACGAAGGTTCAACGCGGGGAAACCACTTACGACCCTTGGGTCTTGGGGTGAAGCTTGGGAAACCAAGCCGGGCTCTCCCGCCCGAACCCGACAGCTCACCTCGCAGGTCAAAGAGGAGATTACTTGTGACAACTGGTAAGCCCGCGCCGCGGCACCGCAAGGCACGCCGCCCGATGGCCCCTGTTTTCGACTTGGCTGACACGCTCACCGCGTTCAAGACACCGCTTCGTGGCACCGCTGCTGCGTCGGCCGCTGGACTCGCTCTGACCGCTGTCGTCGGTGGTACTGCAACCGCAGCCCCCACCGTCCATGATGCCGCAGTCGATACTTCGAACAACACCGCGACCGTTCTGCCTACGACGGTTTCGGTCCCGGATATCGCCTGGTCTGCTAGTGACGAAGTTTCTGCTTCGGCTGAAGCTCCGGCTCCTGTTGCAACGACTAACGCTGCTGCTTCCCGCGACTACACTCGCTCGGAAATCGGCACCTCGTCTGCAGCGCTGAACCCTTCAGGTAACGACATTGTGTCGATCGCTCTGTCGCTCACCGGCATTCCTTACGTCTACGGTGGCTCTACCCCCGCGGGCTTCGACTGCTCTGGCTTCACCCAGTACGTCTACGCTCGTGCAGGTATCTCCATTCCGCGTACCTCTGGTGCGCAGGGCGCGGCGGGTACTTTCGTCTCCGCTTCTGAAGCGCGTCCCGGTGACCTTGTGTGGCACGCCTACGGTCACGTGGGCATCTACGCGGGCAACGGAATGGTTGTCGAGGCTACTACCCCTGGTTCTGTGACCAAGGTCCAGCCGCTGTGGGGCAATTACAGCTTCGTGCGCTACTGAGTTTTTGTGTGATAGGGAAGGGGTCGCTTCGGCGGCCCCTTTTCTACATCTGCCCGCACTCCGTGATATTGAGTTTTTCGCTGTGGAATCACTGAAATGCTGACATTTCACGTGCAAATAGGGCAAAATAGTGGTGACGTAATCACGAGGAGGTAGTCATGGGGACATCAGAAGTGATTTTGGTCGGTGTCGATGGCTCAAAGGAGAGCTTCGCAGCAGTCAAGTGGGCAGCCGAGCGTTCAAAGGTTCGTTCATGCAGACTTCACATTATTTGCACTTACGCGGTTGCATCGTATGCTGCGGCAACCCTAGATGGCGGATATGCGGTCCTCGACGATGCAGCTCTTAAAGAAGGTGCGTCGCAGATCGTTAAGCAAGGTGTTGATCTGGCAAAGGAAGTTGGTGCGCCTGAGGTTCACGGCCTCGTTGAGGCCGGCGATCCCGCGGGGATTCTTATCGACATGTCCCGCGAAGTCGACTTGATTGTCGTTGGCTCGCGCGGTGGCGGCGGATTTGCCGACCGCCTGCTCGGCACCGTGTCTTCCGCGCTTCCTGCCCATGCTCATTGCCCGGTTGTTATCGTGCCCCGTCACACCTCCGGTAAGGCATTTACTCCCGTTGAGCGTATTGTCGTGGGTTCCGATGGATCTGAAGGTGCGACCTCGGCGCTCAAGCGTGCGGTTGATGAGGCCGAGCTATGGGATGCCCGCCTGACAGCAGTTGCCGCAGTCCCGATGGCGACGGGGACGACAATGATGGCTTGGTTGCCAGCCAATATTGATCGCGACAAGCTCCTCAAGGATGTCAAGGAAGGTCTTGATAGCGCTGTTGACGCGGCCTTGGACGGACGCCAGCGCAAGGTTGCTCGTCATGCCTTGGACGGCTCTCCCTCATCTTTGCTCATTGAGTTCTCGACTGCCGTCGATTTGGTTGTCGTTGGTACCCGAGGCCGCGGCGGCTTTGCCGGCATCTTGTTGGGTTCCACTTCGCAGACGGTGATCGCGCACTCGACCTGTCCGGTGATGGTAGTTCCATCTGCCCATCATGATGTGTCACCTGATCCTTCGCAGGAGTGGAGCAGGCGCTGACGATACGTTTTAAAGTAGCGGCGACATCTTCGGGTGTCGCCGCTTACGTATATGCATTGTTCTGCGAGAGTCTGAGAAACGAATGGACGGGTGATACCCTATGTGGGTGCGCCCTCGTAGCTCAGGGGATAGAGCACCGCTCTCCTAAAGCGGGTGTCGGACGTTCGAATCGTCTCGGGGGCACTGAAATGCAAAACGGCTTGGTCTCAGGCCGTTTTTGTGTATTCTCTATTCGTAGAAGGATCCCTGGGCACGCGGTTGTGACATCGGGGAGTGAAAGACGCCGGCTTAAGCAGGATGGGGGAGATGTGAACGGGGTGCTTGGGCGCTTGCTGAGCCATCCTCTCACGCGTAATTCCGCCTTCATGCACCTGTGGGCAGGCCAGACCGCCGCAGAGTTTGGTTTCCAAGTAGCCACTCTTGCAACCTCAGCAATCGCTATCTCTCTATTGCACGCCACGGAGTCTGAAATTGGTATTCTCGCCGGTTTGCAGACACTCGCATTTCTTCTGATCGGACTTCCTGCTGGCGCATGGGTTGATCGGTGGCGTAAACGCCAGGTCATGATCGTTGCTGACCTCGTACGGGTTCTTGCGCTGATTTCGATTCCGATCGCCTATCAGCGGTTTTCACTCACACTCATGCACCTGATGGTCGTTGCTGCACTCTTGGGGCTTGCGACAGTCTTTTTCGATGTTGCCTACCAGTCCTATGTTCCGGTAATCGCCTCCACGCGCTATATCGCTGCTGCAAATGGGCGGCTCGAGGCCTCGTACCAGGTTGGTGCAGCAGGTGGCCCTGGCTTGGGTGGCTGGCTTTTGGGTGTCTTTGCGCCTCCTTTGGCTTACATATTTACTGCCGCAACCTACGTGTTTTCAACGGTGGCGATTTGGCGGATTCGAACGCCCGAACCCCAACCAGTGCGCTCCAGTGCTTCTCTGTTTGCGCAAATCCGCGAGGGATTGAGCTTCGTCCGACATGAGCGTCTGCTTTTTCCCTTATTCTCTTGCATCTCCTTTGCTGCGTTTACAGGTTCAGGGGTACGTGTTCTCTTGCCGATTTTGGTGCTTCGAACACTGGGTATGAATGCGACACAATTGGGGGTGCTTCTGAGCGCAGGTGCGCTTGGTGGAATTCTTGGAGCAATGACTCGTTCCCTGTGGCTTGAGCGCCTAGGGATCGGGCATTGTATTGTTGCCACTTACGTCGTTGGAGTTTCAATCCTTGTTTTGCAGCCGGCGGCGCTCCACGTGCCCGCGATTGCTGGCTGGGTGATCGCCGGTGCGGGAGTGGTCTACTCCTATTTCATTACCATCTACAACGTGACGCAGATGAGTTTGCGTCAGGAGATCTGTCCCAAACAGATGCTTGGGCGCATGAATGCGACCTTCCGTTTTGCGGTGTGGGGAGTAATGCCCCTGGGATCGGTCGCTGCAGGTCTTCTTGCCTCAGTTGTGGGTGTCGAAGCGGCTATGTATATCTTCGTTGTTCTGTCAGTGCTTGCTGGTGTCGGGATGGCTTTCACTCCTGCGGCTCGGATTAGAGATTCTCATATGCCTTTGGATCCGAGCCAAAACTGAATATTGTCTGAGATGTGAGACATCTCGGGTGGTGCAATTATGTGATCTAGCAGGCTTATTTAGCGTGTATTTATTCGGCTTTTGGGCTGTTTCTCAATTTGTGCTGAAATTCATCTGTATATAAGCAGTGCTAGCATCTGAGGGGTTGAAGATTATTAACCTTGCTGAAGGGATACATCGCGTTATGGAATCAGGTATGAAGCGTGCTTTACGGGTTCCGTCATGGATTGCAACAGGAGCGGCGTGTGCCTTAGTGGGTGTGAGCGCTTTGTTGGGAGTTGTGGCAAGTAATCAATCTGCAGAAGCAGCTCAAATCGATGCTGTGACGGAAGCGAAGATTACCAATACGTCTACGCCAGCCGGTCCGAACTATGTCTATGACAATTTCAAGCTCGAGCTGACTTTTGATACCACCGGCAAGACGGTTGCTGAGAACGATACTCTTAATATCCAGCTTCCCAGTGAGCTACGAACTCGCAGTGCTTCTTTCAATGTAACCGATACGGAATCGGGTGAAGTTGCGCTCCGATGCACTGTTCCGGCAGGCGAAGGTCCAGAGGTGAGCTGTGTTTTCACTGACTTCATGGCAACGCATGTAAATGCCAGGGGAAACATCGTCCTTGTCGCGGATTCGGTGAAAGAGACGACAAGTGAAGTGCTTCATGCGACGATTAATCACTCAGTTGACGTTCCGATGAAGCTTGATCATGGCTCAATCGTCAAGGACACAAGAGGTTTTGCCCCGGAAACAGCGTATAAGTACGGGTGGCAGCTACACGACGGGCACCCTGAGCGCTTCACGTGGGAGATCTATATTCCCGAACGGAATATTAGTGAGAACACCGTAACAATCAATGACACTTTTGATTCATCATATGGCGGCTACCGTCTTTTCAATGATGACAGCAGTGAAAATGCATGGCAGCGAACTCACCTTATGAAGTGGAACTCGCTGGATGACTTTAAAGCGGATCCCAGCCATGAACGTCCTGCTGAGACTGTTTCGGTAGGGGGTGCAATTAATGGAGGTATCTTCCAGATGACGGATACCGAAGATGGCTTCCGTGTTTCATTCCCGAATACGCAGGGCGATGCGTACTACCTGCTCAAGTACTACACGGTTCTGAATGTTCCAGCTAACGCGAAGGTTGGTAGTACTTTTACAAATACCGCGGTTGTGAATGGTCAGAAGGCAGAGAAGACTATTGACATCAAGACTGCTGGTTGGGGAGATCTGGATGCGGATCAAAAGACCACGCCGACTCCTGAGCCTACCCCGTCAACGACTACTCCCGAGCCCACTCCGTCTACCACGACGCCTGAGCCCGAACCCAGTGTTTCAACACCGAGTGAAGCTCCTAAGGTCTTGGCTCATACGGGTGCAAGTACAGCGGTCGTTCTTCTCGCTGGTGCCTTGACTGGCACACTGGGCGCAATGCTTTCGCGTCGACGCGCACAGTAATTTAATTTCTCGCTAGTCTGATTGGCCGGTGTCTCCGTGTGGGGGCGCCGGCCAATCGCTATTTTGTTCTCCATCTGTGGCGGGGCCTGAGGGATTTCAATTTCTGTTACTCTGCCTGTTGGAAGTCATGAAATGCATGATTGCTGCAACATGTGTGTCATTTTCAGTTAACACAGGGGTTTGCTATGAAAATAGGCACAGGCATCGGTTTTGCTCTGAAACGATTTCGGAAAATCCGCATAAAATAACCGAAAATTCTGACCTTGTTCAAGCTGCAACCTGATTTGAAGCTGAATGCAGGTGTGATAGCCTTCTAATGTTTGGTCACTCGTGTGACAACCCTCCAGAAAGAAATGACTTCATGATTTTCGATGCTACAAGCGCGCGTGCGCGTCGCGCTTCGGTTGCCGCTGCTCTTGCATTAGCGCTTGCCGGAGCCAGCGTGATGCCTGTCGTTACCGCTTCTTCTTCACAAGCCGCTGATCACTATCCCGTTGAGGTTGATCGGGTCGTCAAGAATGTCGTGATGAAGAATAGTTCGACACCGAATGGCCCCAACTATGTGTGGGATAACTTCACTCTGGATTTCAGCTTCGACACGACTGGTGTGGATGTTGCCGAAACTGACACCATTACCATTCAGCTCCCCAGCAACTTGCGTACTCGTGCTACCTCTTTTGATGTCACTGATAAGAACACCGGTGGCGTCGCAATGAAGTGCATTATCCCCAATGGTGAGGGGCAGACTCTGCGCTGTGCGTTTACGGACTACGCAGATAACCACATCAACATGAAGGGCGATATCCACGTCCTGGCTGACGTTACGCGCGCGACCGCTTCAACTCGTTTTGAGTTCAAGTTGAGCCATGACATTACCCTGTCTGCAGATATTGACCATGGCAACGTCATTCCGAATACGAATGGCTACGCTCCCGATACTCCGTGGAAGTACGGCTGGCAGCTGCACGAAGGTCATAATGAACGCTTTACCTGGGAGGTCTACATCCCAGAGCGCAATATTCGCTCCAACACCATTTCGGTGACGGATACCTTTGACACCGCTCATGGTGGTTACAAGCTGTTCAATGATCCCTCAACGGATCCGAACGCATGGCAGCGCACCCGCTTGCTCAAGTGGAATTCGCTTGCGGAATTCAAGGCGGATCCCAACCACCAGAACTATAACGAGAGTATTCCGGTTGGAGGCGCCGTCAACGGTGGCACTTTCACCATGACTGAGACCTCGACGGGCTTCGAGGCCTCTTTCCCGAACTCGAACAGCGACGCGTACTACATGATCAAGTACTACACGGTGCTGAATGTTCCTGAAAACGCAAAGGCCGGAAACGTTTTCAATAACAAGGCTGATGTCAATGGGATGACCGCTGAGCGCAGTATCGCGATTGAAACGGTTGGCTGGGGTGACCTCTCGAGTGAGAATCGCCCGACTCCTCCCGCTCCGTCGACCTCGACTCCTCCGGCTACCACGGTGACCCCGTCGCCCTCTGTGTCGACGACCGAGGCCGCGCCTTCACCGTCGACCAGTACCACTCCTTCACCGAAGACTCCCTTGGCCCGTACAGGTGCTATGACTGCTCCTGCGATTGGTTTGGGTGTGTTGGGACTGGTATTTGGTGCTGCGCTGATGCGTCGTCGTCAGCAGGCCTAAGTCTCAATGAAGTGTGCTTCTCGATCGAGAAGTGAGATCTGAGCTGTGGGCCCCGTCCTGATGGACGGGGCCCACAGCTTTGTCCAAAACATCGCCATTTAATATTTTTTCGAGAATATGTGCTGGTGGTCAGTTGTGTATAGTCAGAAAGGCGCGAATTTGTATTGCTGGATAACTTGAAGCTTTCGAATCTCTAACACTGTGTCAATAACTGGGATTTACTCAGGAATATTCAGGAATGTATCGGGGAACCGGCTGCTATTGAATGCACATATCGTTGATATTCTGCGGAATTCCTGAAATTGACATTATTGTTTGGGAAATAATCGCTTGACTAAAGCTGAAGATGAAAGTGTTAGCCTGAAAGGGCTTAGCCGCTTAAGCGGCATCCCTCCAGAAAGACACATACGTCATGAATAACGAAGCTATGAATAACGAAGCTACGCGCGCGCAGTTGCGTCGCGTTCCTCTCGCTGGCGCACTCACAGTTGCTTTGCTTGGTGCCGGCGCACTCAGTATTTTTGCGCCCACTGCCCCAGCGGCCTCGGCAGCTGAAGTGAATGGAATCATCACCAGCGCCAACGTCGCCAATGAATTCAGCCCCAATGGGCCAAACCGGCTATGGGATTCCTTCTCAGCCGATCTGACCTTCGACACCACCGGTAAGAGCGTCAAGCTGGGCGATACTCTGACCATCGACCTGCCGGCTGAATTGCGTACCCGTAACGCGACCTTCGATGTCACCGATAAGAAGACCGGTGGCGTTGCCCTGAACTGCACGGTGCCTTTCGGTCTTGGTCAGACCGTGACCTGTACGTTCACGGACTACGTGAATACGCATATCAACGCGAAGGGTGACATCCACGTTCGTGCAGACATGGCTTCGACGACTACGGATGCGTCCTTGACTTTCAAGATCAACCACAAGGTGGAGATCAAAGCCAATATTCCCAATGGCAATGTTGTTGTGAATAAGGAAAGCTGGGTGCCGTCGAGCCCGTGGAAGTACGGTTGGCAGCTCCATGATGGACACAACGAGCGCTTCACTTGGGAAATTCATATTCCTGCAAAGTCGATTCAAGCCCCCGTTATCTCGGTGACGGACACCTTCGATACCTCTCATGGCGGTTACAAGCTCTTCAACGATCCCTCGTCGGATCCAAATGCATGGCAGCGTACGCGCCTGCTGAAGTGGAATAGCACCGAAGCCTACAAGAACGACCCCTACCATGAGCATCCTTCTTCACGGGTAAAGGTTGGTGAGGCAATCAACGGTGGTACTTTCACCTTGACGGAAACCCCGACTGGCTTCGTTGCCTCTTTCCCGAATTCTAATGACGACGCGATCTACGAGCTCAAGTACTACACCGAGCTCAAGTCCCCCGAGGGCCTGAAGATCGGTAACTCCTTCAATAACACCGCAGATGTCAATGGACTGACAGCGAAGAAGGAGATTGAAGTTGAGACTGTTGGTTGGGGAAATGTCGAAGGACAGCTCCGCACGACTCCTCCGACCCCGACTACGACGACTCCTCCAGCAACGACGGTGACCCCGTCGCCCTCTGTGTCGACGACCGAGGCCGCGCCTTCACCGTCGACCAGTACCACTCCTTCACCGAAGACTCCCTTGGCCCGTACAGGTGCTATGACTGCCCCTGTGATTGGTTTGGGTGTGTTGGGACTGGCATTGGGTGCTGCGTTGATGCGTCGTCGTCAGCAGGCCTGAGAGCAGATCTGAAGCTGCGGCTTCAAAACTGAGGTTTAGTGCCTGAAGAGTAGATCCCCTTGATCAAGAGGAATGTCTCGGGCGTAAACGCGGTACATGTACTGGTGGGCTCCATCTCTATAGATGGAGCCCACCAGTGTTTATTGCGAGTCTGCACGTGCCTGAATACGAGTGCCGCAGGTCGCCCTCGGCCCTTGCAATGAAATCTAAGCGTCCTTAGCCGCGCGTAGCGACGGAATAGGCGCGTAGTGATGGAATAGGCGCGTAGTGATGGAATAGGCGCGTAGTGATGGAATAGGGCCGTTTATTGCCTGAGTCATGTGTGGCAAGGCTTGGCCGGCTCTGCGTAGGGGAGTGGGGATCGCTTAGTAGGAAGACACAGAAAGCTTGAGAGGCGCTTATCTATAAATGTAATGGGGGGTGCTGCCAATTTGATTGGCAGCACCCCCCATATTGCGAACAACGCGCATCATGTCATCCGCTTGCCTGGTCTCCTAGATCTGTCACATGAAGTCGCGGCAGAACACAGGTTGTAGCCTGTGTCATTTGCCGACTTCATGTGTCTTATCGCGGCAGAACACTAACTTCGTGTGGAGTAGGCAGGCCGGATCAACAGCTCACGCTTTATGCTCGTGCATCGAAGTGTTGCAGGCCGGAGTCCTCACGGGAACCGCCCTGGCCGTCGCCGACATCGTGGTAGTCGTGAATCCATTCGATACGGTGAACCCACTTGACCATCTTGTAGCCGTGCTGAGAATCAGCACGCAGACGCAGGGGACCGCCGTAAACGTCGGGCAGGGGCTCGCCGTTCATGGCCCATGCGAGGATGCATTCATCATCGTCAACCATGGACGGCTCCAGGCACTCGTAGTACGGAGTCGTTGGGCCACCGTCGTACATGTGTCCGACGTGTCCGTAGGAGGTGACCATAACGTAGCGTGCGCCCTCGGTTGGCTTCACCAGAGCCAAGACGTCCTTCAAACGGATGCCTTCCCACTTTGCAATGCCAGTCCATCCCTGCATGCAGGTGTGCATGGTGATGTTAGTGACGTGGCCAAGTGCCTTGAGCTCATCAATCGAGAAGGACTTCTCTTCCTCGACCAAACCGCCGATCTCCAGGCGGTAGTCCTCGAAGCCGCGTTCACGCATTTCAACCCACTCTTCGGATTGCTCGCGTGTCGGGGGACGAGTGTTCACCCAGTGGAAAGGCGAAATATCGTCTTCGGTGAAGGTGCCAGTCTTGACCTGGCGAGAGTGCATCTTGTCGAGGGTGAGCGAACGGATAGGCTGGGTTGCTCCCCAGACCAGACGCTGTGCGCGGCGCTTATCTTTCAATGACCAGTAAGAAGCGCCGATCCATAGAGCAATTGCAAAAACAATTCCAAGGATCAGCATTGTCACAGCTTGAGCGAATTGCGCTGCAGTGATGTCGTTGTAGTTTTCACCCAACATCATGTGTGCGATGTTGTACTGCGGGTGAACCACGAAAACCAGGGCCACGTGAATCACCACAAATACGCAGTAGAAAGCCATTCCAAGGAAGTGAATGGAACGCGCCGTCTGACGGTTGTGGAAGAGCTTGACGTAACGGGGGAAGCGCCCTGCAAAGGTCGGGGACATGATCGGTCCGGTTGCGATCATCAAAGGTGCAACGATGAAGACGACTGTGAAGTACATGAGCTTCTGCAGTGCGTCATAGGGCTGGAAGTGCTCAATGGAAGGGATCTGCAAGCCCATGTAGATCTTGGCGCTTTCCCAGGCCTCGGGGAAAATTGACCATGACGTGGGGACGATTCGGCGCCACTGGCCGGTTCCAAAAAGCAGAGCAACGTAGATAAAACCGTTGAGTAGCCAGATTGAAGTAACTAGGGCGTGCCATGCGCGTCCGAGTCCAATTTCGCCTCGTCCGGGGAGAGAGAGCAGCGGGTGAAGACTGCGCTGATCGTCGCGAGCGGTGAACTCGCCGGGGACGGTCGAAACCTTGTCCTTGGTGAACTTGATCCACTCAGAGCCGGGGGTGCAGTGGTTATTCCAGTAGAGTCGCGGGTGGGATGCTAGAACTTCCCAGCCGGATCGAATGAGGAACCCCATCATGATGAAGTTGATGAAGTGGGTGATCCGTAGCCAAGCAGGGAAGGTATCTAGATCAACACCGTTCACGATATTCGCGACTGCAATAAATGAGTGCGACATGGTGATTCCTTAGTTGATTCTGACACTGTGACATTTTTAGTTTAGGACGCCTTCGTCATAAAAAAGGAAAAAACTGAATTTATTTACGAATCCAGCTCAATTTGTCACAATCGCATGCTTATGCAAGAAAATAACGATTTTAGGAAGAATGAAAACGATAGTTTTTAGACTGCGGAAAAGTGTGTTTGTTGGTTGAAATTGTTGACACGTGTGCCAAAAGTTAGATGGGACTTTTGTCCTAATTAACAAGGCCGTGGCAGGGGCGTGCAAAGAAGTGCGCGGTACCCGGCCACGGCCTCGTCAACGAGAAGAAGCGCTATGAGGAAACGAAGAAAGCGCTCCCTCAGACTTACAGGCGCGGAATGTTACGCATATTGGAAGTTGCCATTGCGACAGCTTCGCCCGCGCCGCGGTTGAGGACAATCTTGCTCATCGCGGTCGCGAAACCAATCACCTGTCCCGAACGGATCTCGGGCGGAAGTGAGAGTGCATTCGGATCGGTCATAACCTCGATCAAAGCGGGGCCGTTGTATGCGAAGGCCTCTTGGAGCGCTCCGCGCAGGCGACTGGGATCGGTGACGCGCTCGCCGTGGAAACCAATTGCGCTTGCGACTTCCGCGTAGTTCACGTCGTGGACATCGGTGCCGTAATCGGGCAGGCCGTTGACCAGCATCTCGAGCTTCACCATGCCCAGAGTCGAGTTGTTGAAGACAACAACCTTGATGGGCAGGTCGTACATGCGTGCAGTTACCAGCTCGCCAAGGAGCATCGAAAGGCCGCCATCGCCGGAAACGGAGATAACCTGACGGTTCGGGAAGGCCACTTGCGCACCAATTGCGTGAGGAAGCGCGTTGGCCATCGAACCGTGCAAGAAAGAGCCGATCAGACGACGGGTGCCAAGCGGATCGATGTAGCGTGCGGTCCACACATTGCACATACCCGTGTCAGCCGTAAAGATCGCATCCTTTGATGCAACCTCATTGAGGATGTGAGCAGCGTACTCGGGGTGAATCGGTTTCATGTGCTCCGCATTGCGCGTGTAAGCGCCAACGGGGGAGTGCATGATCTTCGAGTGCTTCTTCACCTTGGCCTTAAGGAAAGCATCCGAACGATCACGATCAAGCAGTGGCAAGAGCGCCGTAATCAAAGGCTTGACGTCGCTGTGGATCGGAAGCGAAACGCTGGTGCGACGTCCTAGCTTTTCCGGATGGTTTTCGACTTGGACGGTAAATGTGTCAGGCAGGAATTGATCGTAGGGGAAGTCGGTGCCGAGCATGATAAGGACATCTGCATCATTCATGCCCTCAGCTGCTGCACCGTACCCCAGCAAGCCAGTCATGCCCACATCGAAGGGGTTGTCGTACTGGATGAAGTCCTTGCCGCGCAGAGTGTGGCCGATGGGGGCCTTCAAAGCGTCGGCAAGCTCGATGACCTCATCATGAGCACCTTCCACACCGGCGCCAGCAAAGATGGCAACCTTCTTTGCGTGATTGAGAACATCTGCGAGCTGGCGGACATCTTCCTCATTCGGGCTCAAAACGGGGCGTCGTGAGGGAACGTACTTCGGTGAAGGTGAAGTCGCCTTCAGGTCGGAGACATCGCCGGGAAGGGTGATAACCGAGACTCCAGAAAGTTCAACAGCGTGACGGATTGCAGCGTTAACGACGCGCGGGGCCTGCTCGGCGCTGGAAATCATCTCGTTGTATACCGAGCATGCATTAAACAGGCGATCGGGATGCGTCTCTTGGAAGTACATCTGACCGATCTGGACGCTGGGGATGTGCGAGGCGATTGCTAGAACGGGGGCAGCGGAGCGCTGTGCATCGTACAGCCCGTTGATTAAGTGAAGGTTGCCCGGTCCGCACGAGCCTGCGCATACTGCCAGCTTTCCGGTCAGTTGTGCTTCAGCGGCTGCAGCAAAAGCAGCGGCCTCTTCGTGGCGGACATGAACCCAATCGATACCGCCCTTCTTGCTGCCGCCAGACTTGCGGATTGCATCGACAACGGGGTTGAGCGAGTCTCCAACAATGCCATAGACGCGGTGGACACCTGCGTCGATCAGTTGGGAGACAAGCTGCTCTGCAACGTTCATGGTCGCTCCTTGGTCTTTGAGTGAGCATTCCGTGAAATGCGGGCGTTCAGCCCAAATAAACACGATCTGCTCCGAACAAAACTAGCCTACAACGACTAAAGTCCTAGTACTGCGCGGGAGTGAGGCAAAGAACGAAGCTGCGGGTTGTCAGCGTTTCCTGACTCGTTAAGGTCTTCCCCTATGCCTCGCCTTCGCCGCTGAGTTCCTTCTCGATCTCGCGGGCAAGAGTACGGAGCTTTCCAGAGTGAAGGGAGGTGGTCTTAATAGTTTCCTTCACTTCGATCAGCAGATTGTGAAGCGCATCAGTATCTCCAAGCTCGGAATAGCACTGAGAAAGGGCAGCCAGTGGGAAGACATAGTTTTCGGCGTCCTTGATCTCTTTTTGGAGAGTGAAAGCTTCTTGGAGAAGTGGAATTGCCGGATAGTGATCGTGGGATGTCATGTACACCCATCCCTTAATGTAGGTAATTCCGGCACGGAGGAAAGCCATCTCCTGCGGATCTAGTTCTTCTGGGAAGGAATCAAGCCAGGCAGATCCGGCATCTACAGCTTGAAGGGCACGTTCTTTATCGGCTTCCGACACCTTTCCCGTTGGGGTCTCGACGTAAGTCTTTGCGGCCATTCGAGTCAGAGCGATGACATCGTGGGGAGCCTTGAATGCTTTCGCGATCTCAAGAGCTCGCTCGATCGCTGCTAGCCGCTTGGGACGATCGTGCAGTCGCTTTGCGGCATCGTTGGCCAGCGATCCCGCGCGCGAGGCAGCGCGCAGGTTACCGCTTGCAACGAGTGGGTCAATGGCCGCCATTGCGGTTTCGTAGGCTTCTTCGTCTTGGTCGATGGACAGGTAGTAGCTTGCCAGGGTGAGGCGAATAAGCGCTGTCAGAAGCCGTGCGAAGGAGGAGCCGCCTGTCCGTGAAATGGTTTGCTCAAGGAGCTCAATTGCTTCTTCGATGCGGTGTGCACCTTCGAATGCATCCGAGATGATTGTCGCGGCAGACAAGCCCAAGGAGCGCAGCGGGGTGCGCGTGATGATTTCACTCAGGCGCAGGGCTTGGGAAACGGCCTCGGCTGATTCATAGGCTTTGATGCTTGCAGTACAGATGACCAATCGGGCGAAAAAAGCCGTGTAGGGGTCGCAGCGCGTCTCTAAACGTAAAGCCTGGTCAGCCAGCTGTGCAGCTCGGCGGTAGTCGCCGATTTCAAGGTAAAGCTGTGCGCCTTCAAGGCTGAGCGTACGCATGAATGCCGCCTCGCTGGTACCAGCGTGCAGGCAAGCAGGTTTGAGGGATTCGATCGTGTCGAGGGCATTGAGTGCTTGCTTTGAATTCCCTGAATCAAGGAAGATTTCGCCGCAGGTGCACAGGCAATCAATGATTGCTGCAATATCCTCGGACTTCGTTGCGCCCCGGTTCAGTGTTGGTGCTATGGAAGCAATCTGAGAAACGAAAGTGTCGCATAGGGCCACTGCGTCCTTTTGAAGGTCGCTCGGCGCTTCCATGCCGAGCCATGAATAGCGATCGAGCTCGCAGGAGTACCGCAGTAATTCCAGCTGCGTGGTACTCAGGTCTTTGCGACCGAAAGTTGCTTGGGAGCGCCCGAAAATCCGCGCGAAGAAACCGGGCGTGACTAGGGGATCGTCTTCGGCCATTGAATGAATAACTGGCGCTACTCGCTCATAGACGGACTCAAACTTCTCGTGCTCTTTACGTAAGGACAGAAGAGTTTTTGAAAAACTTGCAAAGGAAAGAGCCGATTGAGGATCACTTTCGTCAAAGTGCAGCACATTGACATCCAAGGTGTTAACAAGACACCAATCTGTCAAAAGATTGGTCTCCACGTTGTAGCCGATGACGTCTGTCTGTGCAGCGTAGCGATCAAAAGCCTCTTGCATCGAGGCCGGCAAAAGAGGCAGCGAATAGTCAATGGGTGGGTAGGGGTTTGATTGGTCAATGGTCTCGGCTTGCGTGCGAGCAGTGCGGGCTGATACCTGCTGCGCGGGGAGGTCTTCTCCCTCAATAGTTGACAGAGGATCGGGCATGGTCTCGCGCTCACCGACGGGTTCCAACTGCCATTCGCCATGCGCACGTGTTTCTGCCTGTTCGTCGACTGGCCCAGCTTCAAGAACCTCACGCGCTAAACAGGTGAAGTAGTCATTCCCATTGCGCCGATCAAAGAGAGAGGCAACATCCAATGCCCACTTTGAGAGCTTTTCGGCGGCCTCGGAAAGCGGAGTATTGACATCGAGCTGTGGTCCCTGGCACCACTGCGACTGACCGGTGCATAGGGCCCCAAAAGGTTCATTGCCGTGACCGCGTCGTGTGGCCTCGATGGCCGTCAGCGCAGCAGCGGGAAGATACTCGGCAAGAAGTAAGGCACTTTCAAGGGAAGAGGTCAAGCCGATACTGTCTCGCAGAATCTCTAAGGCGCGTTGCCAACGTCCTGAACGCACGAGGTATTCGAGATGCAATCCGATGTAATCGATGCTGTTGGCAACGCCGCGGTGGTGTCGGTAAGAGCGAATATGTGCTTCCCAAGCGGCCTCGGGACGCCCCGACATTAACAACGGAATCATCGCTTTTGCGCGGATCCCGTGGGGCTGAGCTCCGCAGGCGCCCTCCTCGTCGAAAAGCGGCATCGCGGTGGCAACTGCACGTTCCCAATCCTTGTGAGCGACGGCCTCGTTAATCTGCTTCATGGGGTCGCAGCCTTCGCAATCGCTAATCTGATCGCTCGGCGTAGAGCGCCACAAGGTCAGTGCTTCGCGGGCGTCGTCCAGGCGCCCCGTACGCAAGCCAATCATGGCGCGTACCCCGTGGACTGCGTGCATCGAAAAACCCTGGCCGGAAACAAAGGTCGCAAGCGAGGTAATCAGTTCATCAATTTGGTCAATCGAGACCGCAGGGTTTCGACCTGCAGCGGCCACCGCACTCTTGAAGAGCCATGCGAGTTCTTCGGTCTGTTCGGGAGTAAAGTCCGCTGAGTTCTTTTCAAAGCGGCTCAGAAGGAGTGAGACCGGAGCCAGCGCCTTCCACTCTTCGTTGCCCTGCTGATAGGACAGGGTCAAAGCCAGGTAGGCATCGATCTGTAGTTCAGCCTCGCCCTCCAAGGCGTCTGCCCAGACAACTGCCTGTGCGACTTGGCTACTACGCGCCGGTCCCCATGGAAGCTGGGAGGTGAAGTCGAGAAGTTCGCGTACGTCTTCAGCGTTTGGCATGGGAGTCCTTCCGAGGGTTGGAAAGTTAGTTGTCGGTCGTGCCGAGTGCGGAATCAAGCAATGAGCCAAGGAGCTGCGCCGCCCAAGCCCTTTCTTTTGGCCCCAAAGTTTGTCGCCCTGACAAAAGGCTCTGGACGTAGAGTCCGCGCAGAACACTAATAGCGGTCTGTGGGGAGCGGCTTGCCACGATCAATCGTGTAATCAGTGAATTCGAACGATTCAGTACCAGCCTGGGCGGCTTGGAATTTGCGAAGGGATCGGTGACCCCCATAATTCCTGCCCACAGTTTCGAGGCCTGAGCCTGCGAATTACGCTGAACGTGGCGCTCCGCGAAGTCCGGGTCAGGCAGGTAGAGCGCTGGCAAAGTGATTGGTGTGAAGCGGCGCAGTACCACTTCACAATCAGAGGGGTCGATCGCCTCGGTCGCGAGCAACATAAGGTCCATGGCCTCTGCCTGCTCCGACAAACTACATTCTTCGAAGGCATCGAGGAGCTCTGAGGGATCAACCAGTCGAAGTTTCTGCGCCAAGGTCGAATAACGGGGATCTGTCATCAGCGCATTGATGAGCTCTTCGTCGTAGGCATAGCCCGCATTCACCAGGACCATGGATTGCGAGGCGGCGACATCGGCCAAGGCTCGGTACTGATCGACGGTACGCGTGTAGCGGATCGTCTCCTCTGAGGAGAGGAGCGTCAGTATGGGAGCGGCTCCGAGCGTGCTTTCCATGGGAACATAGCGCGCGGTGAGGTCAAGCATGTAAGGGTCGCGCATAGCGACGGCACGCAATCCCATCGCATGGGTGGAAATGAACTCGTTAAAACGCGAAGGAGAGTTCTTGGCCATCTCTTCGAGCCAAGCGCGAATCTCACTACCAATAGCCTCGCGAGTATTTTCCAAGAGCTCATCGTCGCTGAGCTGTTCGCGGGAGGCAGTCAAGCGCAAGTAATTTGCATTCCCAATGAAACGAACGAAATACGCCCACTGTGGAACGATTCCTTCGCAGGTCCGCGACACCAGCATCTTCTTTGCATATACCGTGTGGTTGGAGCTGGAGAGCGTATTCGGACGCTGCGAAACAATCGCGATACCTTTGACTCCAGCGGCGGGAACATCGATGGGGATAATGTCCATCCCTGAGGAGGAAAGATGTTCGTCGCACCACTGCTGTTGCTGTGAAGGCTCCAGTTCCCATACTGGAGTCTCATTCCCGTGGAAAGTCGATGCGGAATCGGAACGTACTTCAATCGATATCGGAAGCAGCGAAGCAAATTCATCGACCAAAGCGCGAACGGTATCAGGATCGATCCAGGGCTCGCCGGGGTGGGCCTCGAGAACCACTTCTGTACCGGCTTCACCCAGATTGTGGGGGTCCGAGGCCGAGAGAGGCTGAGTGGTGTAGGTGCCTTCCGTCTTTCCTTCCCAGATTACGGTGGGGGAGTCGGGAGACTTAGCCGAACGAGAGTAAACGGTGATTGAGTCGGAAATCATGAAGCATGAGAGCATGCCGATACCGAACTGGCCCAGGAAATCACTGCGAGCCATTCCCAATTCATCACGTTTTGATGAGGCGCCAATAGTTGAGAGCAGTCCCGCAGCTTCCTCTTCTGTGAGGCCGATTCCGCTATCGCGGCACTTCACGGTGCGTCCCTCAATTGTGATGGTGACGCGGCGCGGGCAGTCGGGGTCTAGCGCGCTACGGGCCTCAATAGCGTCGAGGCCATTTTGGAGGAGTTCGCGAATGTATACGCGCGGACCGGAATACAAATTTCGGGAGAGAAGGTCAACCATCCCCCTGAGGTCCACTTGGAATGTCGACATTCACTTCCCCTCTGATGTGGCCTTTTCGTCGCTCGTTCCGGTAGAAGAACGACGATCCAGTCGTTTTGCGGAAATAAGATCCTTGAGACTGACAATAATAACGCCTGCCAGAATTAAAGCCATACCCGCGATATCGACAAGCGTGAAATGGGTTCCAACGAGAAGGAACGAAAAGAAAGTCGCGGAAATTGGTTGAAGGCAGGAAATGAGACTTGCACGTACCGGGCCGATATCTCCGACTCCCTGCAGGAACAGCCTGAATGCAAAGGTTGTGCCAACCAAGACCAGTCCGGCCATGGCCATCACCGACATGAAATCCCACTTGATGGAGTAGGACCAGACGCGAACACCGAGCCCCAAAATGATCCCGCCAATGATGAAGCCATAAGCAACAACCAGCTCGCTGCCATAGTGGCGGATGAGTTTGACGGGGATCAGGGTGTAGAGAGCAAAACCGATCGCGCTGGCAAGACCCCAGTACAAGGCATCGGTAGAGATCTCCAGAGAGTCAATTTTCCCGTGGGTTGCCAGAATAAAGGTCCCTAGTAAGGCAAAAGTAATGGCAAAGAGCTCAGTGTATTTTGGAAGACGGCGCGCGGTAATACAGACAAAAACGACAATCAGGATGGGGCCAAGGAATTCGATGACCGTTGCCGTTCCCGCATTGGAATAGCCGATTGCGACAACATAGGTTAATTGGCTACCTGCAAGTCCGAGAACGGAATAAATGACCATTGGCAGGTAGGAACGACGGTTTCGCAAGAGGCTTCTGTGCAAGGCAGAAAAACCTCGGTCTTTAAAGAGAAGGAAGCCCATCGTAGTCGGCGCGGCAAGAAGCATTCGCATCGCGGTGAGCCAATAGGGGTTCGCGTCATAGTCCTTCATCAGGAATTCACTACAGACTCCCGAAAATCCCCAGGCATTTGAGGCGAGGATCGTGATGAGGTATCCGCGAGTGCGCGTATTCATGGTCTTCCTTGGCGGTAATACTCGATGCGCTCCACTCTATTCTTTTTCCTCCTAGGGCTTAAATATAGTGCGCTATTCGGACAAAGACGACACAATGACCGCATGAGCAATACACCATCGAAAATTGTGTACACCGCCCGCGCTGAGGTGACGGGTGGCCGTTCCGGTCAGGCTCACTCTTTTGACCCTGATCTCACCCTAGACATGCGTATGCCGCCGGCTCTTGGCGGACCCGGTGGCGGTGCAAATCCTGAAGCTCTCTTTGCTATGGGATATGGTGCCTGCTTCCAGGGAGCTCTTGGTTTGGCCGCAAAGGAAGCTGGGGTTGATGTTTCCGATTCGAAGGTCGCTGTGAGCGTCGGAATCGGTCCCGAGAGCGAATCCTTCGGCATCACTGTTGACATCCGCGTTCTGATTCCCGGTCTTGAGCTTTCGAAGTCCCAGGCACTGGCCGAGCGTACTCATCGACTGTGCCCCTATTCGAAGGCGGTTGCTGGGAACGTTCCCGTTTCGGTTTCGGCAGTAACGGATCTGTCCTAAGAGTATTCGCGGTTGTGGGGGTAGTGCGCTCATGAGGCTTACCCCCACAACCACACGGATTTATGACTGGTCTTGAGTCCCTGGGTCTTCCTCGTCGATGAGTTCTTGGATCGCGCGAATGAGCGACCTCAATCTAGTGGGTTTCATCGAGGGTAGTTTTGTCATCTCAGTGAGTTCGTCGACGCACTCGCGCAGGCCATCGAAGTTTCCCGTGACGTAATAGCAGCGTGCGAGAACTTCCATCGGGTAACCGGCCTCGTCATATTCTTCGTATGCACGGAAGCATGCGATTGATTCGCGAAGAGCATCCATAGCCTCAACCGGTTTGCCTGCCTTCAGCATTACCCACCCCAAGGTGTAGTTGTTTTCGGCATGCGATATGGCTACTTGTTTCTCGGTTAGCTCCGCCTTGATAGTTGCAATGAGCTGACGATCTCGTTCCAATACAGATAGAGCGCGCTCAAGATCGTCCTCTCCCACGTTTGGTCCCTTGACCATTGCCGCAGCCTCGCGGCGAAGGTACTGATGCTCCCTGAAATACTCTTTCCATTCGTGGCTCAATTCTGCGGCAAGATCCGCAGCGTCGGCCTCGGCAATGTAATTCCCCAACTCCTTCGCCGCATTACTAGCGGTGTCGGCAAGGCTCAAAGCCAGTCGATACATTTCATTTTCACGCAGCACGGCGGAATACTTCATCGCAAGGTCGTAGGCGTCTTGGTATTCCTCGATGCAGAGGTAGAGGTGAGCCAAAATTGGGGCAGCTTCGGCCAAGCGCATTCTGATATACGGGGAATCATTGAGAGTGCTGAAGGCCTCTTCGAGGATTTCAGTTGCTTCGGTGAATCGATCTTTTTCAGCAAGAGCTTGCGAAAAAAGACGTGCGACACTGACATTCCACACCGCGGTTGGGAAGGCATGGATGACGTCATTGAGGTGCCTGGCTTGAGCAAGAGCCTCGTCAGGTTGGTGTGCCTGAAGTGAAGCCGAGCAAATCGTCCCTCGCGAGATGAGGGCGGTATAGGGATCGCACAAATCGTTGAGACGCAGAGCCTGGTCAGCGTATTGGCAAGCTGCCATGTATTTTTCGCGCCCAAGCTCTAATTCCTGGTATTCCAAAAGAAGATCAAGCGCAACATGCTTCTTTGAAGGTGCAAAACGGGTAAAAGCCCTCTCGAGGTTTTCCCATAGCGCGTAGCTTGCTTCAGTGTCATCGAAGTTTTTGCACATTGTCGCAATGGACGCACATTGGCTGAGAATGAGGCCAACGAGCTGAATATCTTTCCCCGTTCCCTGATTGCGATTCAGCTCGGGAACCACTTCTTCGATTAATGCTCGAGCGTTCTTGATGCGGGCCATCGCATGAGTTGCCACTTCTTCGGGGATTTCCTCATCGCGAATGGAAAAATACATGACATCACAGGAAGAACGTTGGAGGTTGATCCATGCAAGGTTGAGCTGCTGGCGAGTGAGGCGAGCACGGCGTCCCCTTAGCTTTGAGAAAAAGCCGGGAGAAACAATAGCCGTGTCATCTTCCAGTGCAATAACCGCCTGTTCTGCCTGGTCGAGAAGCCTGCGAGCAGCATCAAAATTTTGGTGCAATTTGAGGATGACGCAAGCGAAAATGTAGTAGTCCATGACGTCTGCGTGACTGAAATCGATATCCAGAACTGACTCGTTCATGACAGTTGCGTGGTCGACGATGAACTGGCGTTCCGGATCGAAACCGGTTGTGTCCGAGAGGGCTGAGAAACGATTGAAGGCTTCTTGCATCGAGGCCGGGGGAGTGAGTGGACTCAGATCGACACGTGGGTATGGATTCGTGTCATCGGTGGTCTTCACTTTCTCCTGCTTGATGCGACGCGTGGAGTATTTTGGTGTTTCATCGACGTCACTACTTGAAATCGCTTCGGGAAGAACTTCGCGCTCGCCCACAACCTCAAAAGACCAGGTTTTTTGTGCGCGTTCTTCTGCTTCACTGTTAACGGGGCCTTCATCAAGAACCTCGCCAGCAGAGGCCGTGTAAAAATCATTGCCATTTCGCGCATCGAAGAGCGCGGCAACAGAGAACAACCATTCTTTGAGTCCTGATGCGACATCCTCCATGGGAGTATTGACATCCAAACGAGGCCCCTGGCACCACTGAGATTGCCCTGTACACAGCGCGCGGAAGGTATGTTTTCCTAGACCTCGGTCGACGGCCTCGCGCGCTGCCAATGCAGCACCCTTCAGGTAATCGAAAAGAAGAGCTGCGCTTTCTGCGCGGGAGGTTACTGCAATGGAGTCGCGCAGAATATCGAGCGCGCGCTGCCAGCGTCCGGAGAGCACAAGGAACTCCATATGCTGTCCTAAAAGATCCATGTACTGCGCATTACGGCGATGCTGGCGATAGGAACGGACGTGGCATTCCCACGCTGCTTCAGGGCGTCCCGACATCAATAGAGGAATCATCGACAGTGCCTGGACACCTGCAGGCTGATTACCACACCCCTCACGGATGTCGAGCAAAGGTACAGCTGTCGCAACTGCGCGTTCCCAATCTTTCGCGACGACGGCCTCGGTGATCTGACGTTCGGGATCGCATTGGACGCAGTCGGAAACCTCATCGCGTGGGGTTGCCCGCCACTTCACCAATTCTTCATGGGCTGCCACGGGGTCACCCATGCGAAGTGCGAGGGCAAAACGGACTCCGTGGACCGCATGCATCGAATAACCCTGATCCTGGATGAATTTCCCAAAGCCTTCGGAGAGTTCTAATGCTTGTTCCTTCGAGACTGCGGGGTTGCGCCCGGTTGCGCTGGTCGCGTTCTTGTACAGCCATGCTAAGGATTCGATCTGATCCGCTTCGAAAGCACCGGGATTTTCGTCAAATTTTGTGACGAGCCATGCCGTCGGGGCTAGCGCTTTCCATTCTTCATTTCCCTGCTGATAGGCGGTAGCCAGCTCCATGTAAGCCTCGATGCGTAGCTCTTCTTCGCCCTCTAAGGAATCGACGAGTACCACTGCGCGCGCAAGCTCGGCACTGCACGCGGGCCCCCACGGTATCTTCGCTGCGTGTTCGATAATGTCCTTCACTTCCTGGACGGTGCTCATCATTGATCCCTTCTGAAAGCAAGCAGGAAATTAGATGAGATGATCATAAATCCAATGTGATGGAGAATAAAAAAGCGCAGTTCAGGGAATGGATATGAAGCGTTTCTGCAGAGTTTAAGTGTGCAATAGGCGCGCAATTTCTACGTGAGGGACAAAGGTGTCACTTGCGTCGATAATGCTTGCCTAACCTTGGTGATATGCAACTATCACAATTTCCACTACGGACTCGGGCTCGCCTCGGAAACATGGAGGTTTCCCCCGAACACCGACTCCGTCTGTATGAACTTGGAGTTCGCCCTGGAAGCGAATTCTTCATTGTGAACAAGGCCGCTTTCGGAGGCCTCGTCGTTAATATCGCCGGTGCGCGCGTTGCCGTTGACCGCCGTAGTGCTCGGGCAATCGAAGTGGAGGAAATCGCATGAGCTGCCCACACTGCTCTCCCAAATCAGATGTCGCTGTCTTGGACACTCCGACCTCAAGTGGTGGAGAAAGAACGATTGTTTTAGTTGGTAACCCGAACGTTGGGAAATCAACACTATTCAACGCGATTACCGGTTCCCGCCAGCACGTCGTTAATGCTCCCGGCACCACGGTTGAAATGAAGCGCGGTACTTGGCGTGCGCTGGGTGCAAACCTTGTTGATCTTCCCGGAACCTATTCCTTGATCGCGTCTTCTCCTGACGAGCAAGTCGTCAGTGACACTCTTTCTGGCGCCGAGGGCTCATTCACCGACCCTCGAACCGGACGAAAAGTTGATCTGGCTATTGTCCTTTTGGACGCCAGTGCAATGACGCGTTCGCTGTACCTTTTGGGACAGGTCGCACAAGCTGGTCACCCCGTTGTCGCCGTCGCCACAATGGTTGATGTTTCTGAGAAGGATGGCCAGAAATACCCGGTCGATAAACTTGCCGATGAATTGGGAATTCCCGTTCTTGCTGTAGACCCGCGCCACTACGACAATCCAGATCTTCTCGAAGGAATTGTCCGTCACGCGCTCGAACACCACGCACGTCCGAAGGGGCTTCCCGTCAACGCGGCTGATGGAAGCTGTACCTGCGGATGCGGTGGACTGACCCAAGCAGATGAACTCTTCGCCTGGGTTGATCGCGTCGAAACCGCAGTAGTCGGAAAGGCCGAAGGCGACCCCATCCTCTCGACCTCTGACAAGATTGACCGAGTCCTACTCAACCCCTGGTTAGGAATCCCGATCTTCTTTGTCCTTATGTGGTTCCTCTTCAAAGTCGCAGGCGAATGGGTCAGCCCCGTCCAGGACTTCTTCGACCACATTTTCTCTTCAACGGATGAAGGCTTCCCCTCTCTGGCAAACGGTATTACCTACCTCCTCACGCTTGGGGGACTCCAAGACGGCTGGCTCCACAGCTTCCTCATTGGTGGTCTGTGCACCGGTTTGGGTGTGGTTTCTTCCTTCATCCCCCTGATGTTCATCATCTTCTTGATGATTTCCATCCTGGAAGACTCCGGTTATATGGCCCGTGCAGCCTTCCTTGGTGACCGCGTCATGCGTGCGATCGGCCTGGATGGCCGTGTGATTTTGCCGCTCATCATGGGATTCGGATGCAATCTGCCGTCACTGGCAGCAACGCGAACGCTTCCTAACACTGCCCAGCGAATCGTCACCACCATCATTACGCCCTATACCTCGTGCGCAGCGCGACTGACCATCTACTTGATGATCGCGCGGATTTTCTTCCCTGATAGTGCTGGAACGGTGATCTTCTCGCTTTATGTTCTCTCGCTCATCATGGTGGTCTTGGGAGCACTTATCCTCAAGCCTTTCTTCACGAAGAAGACCACGGACTCTCCACTGTTCCTGATACTTCCCGCCTACCAGGTTCCGCGAGTTTTCGTGATCTTGCGGACTACGTGGTTGCGTGCGTGGGCCTTCGTGAAGGGTGCAGGCAAGATCATCTTGGCCATGACCTTCGTCGTGTGGCTCATGGGTGCTATTCCCATGGCAGGAAACTACTCTTTTGCCGATTCCGAACTCCCAATGGAGGACTCCCTTTACGGGCGCACCGCTCAGGTGCTTGAGCCTGTCTTCAAGCCCGCTGGTTTTGGTGAATGGCACATGACAGGCGCTCTGATGACCGGTTTCGTTGCGAAGGAAACAGTGATCTCGTCGATCGTCACCTCCTACAACATGGATCCCGAAACAGAAGGCGGAGATGCCGAGGACGGCGGTGACGATCTTGGTTCACTGCCTCAGTTGGTCACTGAATCCTTCCAAAAGTCTGCAGGAGATGCAGCGCCGATCGGTGCCTTCGCATTCTTGGTCTTTGTGCTGACCTACACGCCCTGCATGGCGACAGTAGCTGAACAGGTCCGCCAGATTGGCGGAAAGCTCACCGCTGCCGCTGTTGCAGTCCAACTCTGCACTGCGTGGCTGTTGGCTGTTGGCGTCTTCCAGATCGGACGGCTGCTTTTCTAATGGCTTCTACTCAGTTTGTTTCTCCCGTCCAGCGTCTCAGAGAGGCGCTGGCGCGGGGGTGCACCCTAGAAGCCGCAGCAGCACAAGCGCAGGTGTCGAAGGCATTTGCCACTGTCGTCATTGAGGACATGGAGCGCCGAGGCCATGCAACCAGTGCGCAGTCCCTGTGCGCTTCGGGCTTGGGTGCGTGCCACGGGAATAAGGCTCCCGAGGTGATGCTTCACTGTTCGGGATGTCCTCTGGTCATCTAGTCGCAGCCTGAGCCCAATCAACAAGAAGGCTCCCTGTTGACCTGCATGAAGCAGTGATCGACAGGGAGCCTTCTAAGAATCTATCTAAGAATCTATTCGTAGGCTTACTTCACCCCGGTGATTTCACCGTCAGTGGTCAGTCCAATTCGTTCTGCCGCCGGGTGAGCCGACAAACCGGGCATTGTTGAGAGTGTTCCCGAAATTGCGTAGACATAGCCTGCGCCAGCCGCAAGGCGAACTTCGCGAATGGGAAGAGTCCAACCCGTAGGTGCGCCCTTCGCCTGCGGATCGGCGCTGAGTGACATCGGAGTTTTAGCAACCACAACCTTGAGCGAACCAAAGCCGGCTGCCTGGTATTCCTTGAGGCGCTTTGCGGCGGCAGGAGTGTAATCCACTCCCGATGCCCCGTACATTGCAGCGACCTTTGCAATCTTGTCTTCAAGGGAATCAGAATCCTCGTAGAGGGGGCGAATCTGCGCATCGGCGGATTCTTCACACGCAGCAGCTACTTCACGTGCAAGCTCGCGCGCGCCTTCGCCGCCCTCAACGACACCGAGGGAGCGCGCCACACGCACCCCGGCCTCAGCACAAATTTTCTCGATCTCAGCGAGCTCGGCCTCGTGGTCGGTGGGGAAGACATTGATCGCAACCACGGGGTTCAGACCGAAACCGCGGACAATCTCAATGTGCTTGAGAAGGTTCGCGCTACCCGTGCGGATCTCTTCGACGTTTTCCTCGGTCATAGCATCGGGCAGGGGTTTGCCCGGAGCAAGACGGTAGTTACCGGAGTGGGACTTGAGTGCACGAACCGTCGTGACGATCACCGCGCAATCGGGACGCAAACCGCCCACGGGGCACTTGATATCAAAGAAACGCTCGGCGCCCATATCCGCGCCGAAACCGGCCTCGGTCACCACGTAATCACTGTGCTGCCCGGCAAGACGGTCCGCAATCACCGAGGAGCATCCCGTTGCAATATTGCCGAAGGGGCCGGTGTGAACCAGGACCGGGCTGCCCTCAGTTGTGCGCAGAAGGTTCGGGCAGAGTGCGTCGCGAAGGAGCGCAGCCATTGCTCCGGCAGCTTTCAGGTCCTCGGCGGTGACGTATTCGCCGGCCTCATTTTGACCGATCACAATGCGTCCTAAACGCTCGCGAAGGTCTGCGTAAGAGGTGGCCAGGGACATGATGACCATGACCTCGCTGGCGGCGGTGATATCAAAGGAGGACTGACGAGTCACGCCATCAATTGCGCCGCCCAAGCCTGTGACGACGTGGCGCAAAGAGCGATCATTAACGTCCAGAACGCGCGGCCACGTGATGGAGCGTTCCTTGATGTGGAGCTCATTTCCCTGATGCAGGTGGTTATCGATCATTGCAGACAGCAGGTTGTGTGCAGCTGTGATCGCGTGGAAATCGCCGGTCAGGTGCAGATTCATCTTCTCGAATGGCAGGACCTGGCTCTTGCCATTGCCGGCTGCGCCGCCTTTGACACCGAAAGTCGGCCCCATTGAGGGCTGACGGATTGTCAAAGTTGCACTAGCACCCTCAAGTGCCAATCCCTGAACGAGGCCGATAGCAGTCGTCGTTTTCCCCTCGCCGAAAGGAGTGGGGGAGGTTGCCGTCACGACGACGTAGCGGGCTCGTTGGGGAGCGGAAGTGTCGACAGCGGCCAGATCGATCTTTGCCAGATCAAATCCGTAGGGGAGAAGGTGCTCACTGGAAATACCCGCGCGTTCGGCCAATTCGACCAGCGGTTCCAGCTTGGAGGCAAAATCAGTTGCAACAGTGCTCATGGAGATAGCTTAAGTCACTACGGGCAGCCGGACTCGGTAGCCCGAGTGCTGGGAAAATGTTGCCTTACGGCGTTCCCTCTCGTGGCGAAGGAGTCATTTCCATTACGGTGGTTTTGTGGCCGTTAATTTCTTTTCTCGATCGACGCAAGATTCCTCACGGGAACCGGTAGATACCGTTCCTGAAACGCCGAGCGCACCCAGCGACCATGTTGTCCAAGAATGGCGTGCGCAACTGCGCCTATTGACTTCGCAGGAAGGTGGGAACTCCTTCCCAAGCCTGACCGTCTCTGAGGCGCACCCGGGAGGATTGGCGCAGCTTTATGCTGGACGACCCACGAAATTGTCCAGCTTGATCCGTGAAAGTGCGGCCCATAAGCGCGCTCTCGAGCGCGCGCGTTCCCTGGTCTCTTTCGCCCACGAAATGGCAATGCGCCACGGTGTTGCCCCTGTCCACATTGCCATCGGTCACGCGCAGTGGGGCAGCGGCGAGGCCCGACAGAGCTCTCCCGTTTTCCTCCGCCCGCTGCGTCTTGCCGTTGAAGGTGATGATGTCGTTATCACCTTGCGTCATGGAATGGAACTCTCTGCTGCTTTTGAAGATGCGCTCGCGGACAAAGGCGTGCGCATCGATATGGATGAAGTTGCGCATCTGTCGACTCAGACGCACGGTTTTTCTGCATCCGTGGTTTTGGACCATGCCCGGCGGGCGGCCTCGGTTCTCGAGAATTTCGATGTTCGTGAAGAACTGACAATTGGGATTTTTGAACACCCTGCTGCACTTCTACTCCGCGAGCTTGACCATCCTGCCGTTCTGATGAAGAACCGCGTGATTCGTGCTCTTGCTGGGGATGCGGCGGCTAGAAGTGCGATCTCTGGTCTTCTTCCCCAGTCCAATCCCAATGACCGTGACCCCGATGAGGAACGCGGTGCAGGCGATCTGACCCCGCGTCAACAAGATGTTGTTGAGGCCGTTGCAGAAGGCCATTCCTTCATTGTCGATACGCCTTCGGGTGCAGATGATGCTTCCCTTATTTCTGCGATTATTGCCGATAGTGCCGCGAATGGACGCACACTGGTTCACATTGCAGGTTCGCCCTCGCGCGCCCTTGCTGTTCACGGGCGTCTTCGTGAGCTCGGTATCGATGAAGCCGCGGTACGCATTGATGGCTCGAATGCAACCGATGCGCTGCTAGCGGAGAAGCTTCTTCACGCGGCTGAAGACACGAACTCGGTTGAAGATACGGCCGAAGTTGCGCAGATGCGTGCGCGTTTGCGTACCATCCGTCAAACCCTGTCTTCTTACACCACCTATTTGCACCACCCCTTCAAGAATTTCGGTGTCAGTGCTTTCAATGCGCTTCAGGTTCTGACTGATCTAACGGCAACAAAGCCCGCTCCCCGAACTCGTGTACGCCTTGGCGAGGATGTTCTTCTTGAGATCGCTTCCGACCAGGGGGAGCGTGCCCGCGAGCTTCTTCACGAGGCCTCGGCCCTTGGAGTTTTCTCGCGCCAAGCGCAGGTTGGTCCCTGGAAGGGGATCGTCATTGGCTCCCAAGAGCAGGTTCCCGATGTTCTTGAGCGAGTCGATCGTCTGGCAAAGGAAACGCTTCCGCAATTGCGAGTCGTCATGTCCTCGGTTGCGGGAGAAAGTGGGATCACCCCCGCTGCTGATATGCGTCAGTGGTATGCACAGCTGTCGATGTTCGAGGGCGTTCGTGAGGTTCTGGATATCTTCCAGCCCCGCGTCTTCGAGCGCTCTGCAGCCGATATGGTGATTGCGACCGCTTCGAAGAAGTGGCGTCAAGAACACGGTATTTCCATGTCGCGTTCTCAGCGAGTCCGTTTGGTCAAACAAGCGCAGGATATGCTCCGCCCGGGTACCCACGTCAATGATCTTCACCGTGCTCTGCTGACCGTTCAGGAACGACGTGATGTGTGGCGCCAGCATTGCGATTCTGATGGCTGGCCGACACTGCCGTCGAATCTGACACAGGCTGTGGAACTGACCCAGGATGTTGCGGAAGATCTTGAGCATCTGACGCCCATGTTTGCGACGGCTCACGGTGATCTTGAGGCGATGCCGATTGCCGACTTGGCGAAACTGTGCGAGAGGCTGAGTGCTGATCCCGAAGGTGGTTACGAGCTTCCTCGTCGCGTTGCGGTTTTGAAGGCTCTGTCCGAGCTTGGCCTTGAACCGCTGACCCGAGATCTTCGTCAGCGTCATGTCGCTGACGACCAACTGGATGCCGAACTTGACCTAGCGTGGTGGGCCTCGATCTTGGGCTTGATGCTGGCAACCGATTCGCGCTTGGGTGGTTTTGATCCTACCGTTTTGGAGCAAACCTTGATTGAGGGCCGCGATTTGGATCGCCGTCAGGTCGCATCGCTGGTCCCGCAGGTCATTTCGCGTCTGCATCGGGTACGTACGCAGGCTTTGGCCGATGATCCACAAGCCTTGCGCGCTCTTGAATTGGCCGTCCAAGACCAACATCCGCTGACGTCTTTGTACGCGCAATTCCCCTTGTCGTGGAAGCTTATTCCCGCGGTTTTGACGGTCCCGACACTGGTTCCCCAAATTTTGCCTGAGCAGCAACAAGTCGATGTCGTTATTTTGGACGGCATCGATGAGCTCCCCATTGCAGAACTGGTTCCGATTATTTCGCGAGCATCGCAGGTAGTCGTCTTTGCCGATCTTGCGCAGGAACACGGTGAGGATGCCGTCGAGGCCCTGGCCGAGGTTCTTCCGCACGTGCGCATGGATGTTCGCCCAACGCGCTTGAACGATCAGATGGCATTGCTTCTTGCCCGATACCGCGTTGACCACACGGGTGTTCCGGTTCCTTGGACCTCTGCCAGCGCTCCGGTGACCGCGGTGTGGACAGAGGGCACGGGAATGCCGACTCCTGGAAGTGAGGCCGTTGAGTCGACTTCCGTGGAAGTTGATGCTGTTGTCGAGGCTGTTCTTGAGCACGCGACTTCAACCCCGGATCGTTCTCTTGCTGTCGTCGCGTTGAATTCACAGCACGCTGAGCGAATCCGCGCCCAACTGACGCGCACGATCGGCGCCGAACCGGGCTTGGCCTCGTTCTTTGATCCCGCACGCGTGGAACCTTTTGTGGTTGTCGACCCCGATGGTGCACGAGGCCTGGGCCGCGACCACGTCATTATTTCTGTTGGTTTCGCTAAGACTCCTCACGGTCGCGTTATTCACCACTTTGGTGTTTTCTCTTCCCCCGCGGGTGCGGGAGCAATGGCTGATGTCTTGCGCTCGGTGCGCGGAGATCTGACTGTTGTCTCTTCGATTCGACCCGAAGAGATTGATACTTCGCGTTTGTCCCAGCGTGGTGCGCTTATGCTGGTCGATTTGTTAGAGATTGCTCAAGGGCAGTCGGGTGTTGGTATTGATGCCTGGCCGACCCTGGAGATCGAGCCGGATCGTTTGCTCATCGACCTAGCGGATCGCCTGTATGGCTTGGGTCTTGAGGTTGTTGCAAATATCGGTATTCCCGGTGGTTTGCGGATCCCCCTTGCGATCGGACACCCCGAGGTTCCGGGACGTCTGCTTCTCGCGGTTCTTACTGATGACGATGAGTATGTTGCTCAGCCTTCATTGCGTGTGCGCGACCGCCTGTGGCCTTCGATGCTTGAGGAGCAGGGGTGGAAGGTGCATATCGCATTGTCGATGGCCGTTTTCATCGACCCCGCAAAGGAAACGGATCGCATTGTCCAGCTGGTGCTGGATGCAGTTGACGAGATCAACGGTCCCGCCGCGCCGGTACTTGAACTTCCCGAGGATCCCGACGCTGAGTTTGGCGTAGCTGAAGAAGAAGACGCTTTCGCTTCTGTTTCTGCCGAGGCTCCGCATGGGGATCAGGAGGATGACGAGGCCTCGCAGGCTCGTCAGCGCCGTGATGAGTTGGTTGAGGATGCTCGTGAGAACGAGGCCGTGGCTGAACCTGAAAACGATGCTGATAGCGCGCGTGGAGAGCGTCCCGCGATTGCACGCGGTTTGCCGCTGGCAGCATATAGCGATGATCAATTGGATGAGGTCGCGCTGTGGGTGGCCTCCGATGGCGTTGAGCGCAGCGAAGAAAAAGCTGTTGATGAGCTCTGGCGTGCACTCGGATTGACTCGCCGTGGTGCTCAGACCGATGCGGTCTTGCGTCATGTGATTCGTAGGAATCAGAAGTGAGTGAGGCCTCTGAGGTAACGCGCTCGCGGAAGCGCAGGCGCGTACTCTTCGTCAACGAGGTTGATGAGAGGCTGATTTCGCGCGGGATCCCCACCTCTCTGGAGGATCGAGTTTCCGACCAAGAACGCCAGGATGCTCTGGATAAGGCGCATATAGTTGGCGAGGCGGATCAGTCGAATACTGCCCGCCTCGCCGCTAATGTCCCCCCGCACTCTCAAGCGCGGATTTAGCTGGCGCGCGGATCGGCATAGAAAAGGTGGCGGCAAGCATGATGCTTGCCGCCACCTTATATACGAGTCAGATTCAGTTGTTGCTCTGAGCCTTGAGCAGGTCGCGGATCTCAGAGAGCAGCTGGACGTCCTCGGAAACTGCGGGAGCTTCCTCGGCCTCTTCCTTCTTGCGGCGAGCGTTCAGAGCGTTCATCGGCATGACCACGAAGAGGTACAGTGCAAAGGCAACGATCAGGAAGTTGACCAGTGCAGTGATGATGGCGCCGGGCTGAACAGTTGCCGAGCCAACGGTGAACTCCAGGAAGCTGTCGAAGTTCGGCTTGCCGACCAGACCACCGATGAGGGGGTTGAGGAACTTCTCAACCAGAGCGGTGACGACTGCGGTGAAGGCAGCACCGATCACCATACCGACGGCAAGATCAACAGCGTTTCCGCGGGAAATGAATTCTTTGAAGCCCTTGAGCATGGAAAACTCCTTGAGTTGTTGATATTCAGCTCTGAGTCCAGTTAGGAATCACCGAACTCGCACGTGTTGCGTGACGCTCATGCGTCAACCAAGGAGAAAGCCTATCGGCAACACCAGTGCCTTGGGAAGCACAAAATACGCAGTCTTCCTCACATATTGCGCCTAGCCTGTGCAGGAGCTATTCACTTAATTCCCAGTTTAATGAAGTGCGAAGGCGTAATGACTCCGTCTACCGGAATATCGTGATCCTCGCGGGGGAGCAATTCTTTTCCTCGATACTCCCAATCAAAAATGCAAGCAACGACTGGGGCTGACGCATCCTTATATAACAGTGCGCGGTCGTACCAGCCGCCACCCTGGCCAAGGCGAGTGCCGGCCTCGTCGACTGCAAGACCGGCGATCAAGACAATCGAGGCCGCTTCCAGAGCCTCAATCCCGCGGATAGGGGCGCGGCTTTGGGCGGGGAAGCGCGAGTTGGGGCGAGTGAGCTCGTCGCCTCGGGAATGAAGAGCCCAGCGGGGTTCGCGCAGCAGCGTTCCGTCCTCGCGCGCAAGAATGGGGAGCAGAAAAGGGTCATACGCGGCCAGGATTCCAGAAATATCGGGTTCCTTTTCCATTGGATAAAAAGCTGCAAGGGGATGTGAACTGCTGGGAGTGACTCCAAAAACATTGAGTGCTTGACGGAAATGTGCGGCCAAAGCGTCACGCTCACCCTGTGCCTCACCGCGGCCTCGGGAATCCCAATGCTGGCTCCTACGCGCACGAATTTCAGTGCGAAGTGAGTTTTTATGCATGGTCATTTCGCTCCCATGCCCCTTCCTCGACTACTCTGGTGACTATGACAGATCGAAATGTACCTGTGCGTCACGCGGTTGTTCCGGCCGCCGGACGCGGCACGCGTTTCCTGCCAATCACAAAGTCTGTGCCTAAGGAAATGCTGCCTGTTGTTGACCGTCCTTCAATTGAATATATCGCTCGAGAGGCAACGGATGCCGGTATCGACGATATGCTCTTCGTGACTCGAACCGGTAAGGAATCCATTGAAGCCTACTTCGATGCCGACCCCGGTCTTGAAAATGAGCTCGAGAAGGCAGGCAAGGAGGAGCTTCTTGCCCTCTCCCGTGAATACCTCAAGCTTGCGCGCATGCACTCGGTGCGCCAGGGACACCCGCTGGGTCTGGGACATGCTGTTTTGCAGGCCCGTCAGCATGTTGGAAATGCTCCCTTTGCTGTAATGCTCCCTGACGACCTCATGCACCCGAATTCCACGCTGCTCAAGCACATGATTGATGTGCGCCATGCTCTTGGAGGTTCGGTTGTCGCACTTCTGCGCGTGACTCCTGAACAGGCGACCGCCTACGCGTCGACTTCGGTTACACCTCTGGAGATCCCCGAAGGTGTTTCCCTCAAGGACGGCGATCTCATGCGTATTGATCGCGTTGTTGAGAAGCCACCGCTTGAAGAGGTCATGAGTGAGTACGCAGTTGTTGGCCGCTACGTCTTCGACCCAGCGATCTTCGATGAACTGACAAAGATTGAGCCCGGTCGCGGTGGCGAATACCAGCTGACTGATGGTTTCGCTCGCCTGATCGACCGCGATCCCGAGGACGGCGGCGGCCTGTACGGTGTCGTTGTCAATGACCGTCGTTTCGACACCGGTGACAAGCTCGGCTACCTCGAAGCCAATATCGCCTTGGCTTTGGAAGACCCGAAGCTTGGTCCGAAGTTGGCGGAGTTCTTGGTCAGCGAGGCCGGTACCCAGCTGAAAGACCGTCTGGCGAAAGTTCTAGGTCTGTAATGCGCTCGGTCGCTGATTTCTATCAAGACTGCATTTCTGCCGTCGGGCAGCAGCCCCCTCTGGATGTTCAACTTCCAGACGCCGTGGGCTGTGTCTTGGCAGAGGACGTTGAGGCTCCCTTCAACCTTCCGGTTGCTGACCTAGCTGCGTGCGATGGCTACGCGGTTGCTGCGGCTGACCTTGAAGGCGCTCGCCCGGATGCCCCTGTTGTCCTGCCCGTTACGGAAGAGATCCGCGCGGGTGATATTCACCCGGCTGCCCTGATCCGAGGCCGCGCGATCCGTATCGCGTCTGGCGCTCCTATGCCTCAGGGTGCGGATGCAGTTCTTGCTCTGGAATTCAGCGACCATGGCATTTCCAAAGTCTCCGCGAAGACTCAGCCTGCGGTGGGGGAGAACATTCGCCGTAAGGCCGAGGACGTGGAAGAAGGAACCGTTGTTCTTCGAGCGGGGACCCGCGTGGGTGCCCGCCAGGTTGCTCTGCTTGCCGGCGTTGGTCGTTCCCGCGTTCTGGTTCACCCGCGTCCTCGCGTGGTGATTTTGTCCATCGGTGATGAGATCGTTGAACCCGGTCGTGAGGCGCGCCCAGGAACGGTATTCGATGCCAACGGCCATGCACTCTCGACGGCTATCACTGATGCGGGCGCGCAGACTTTCCGTGTGTCTGCCGTTCCCGATGAACGCTCTGTTCTTCGTGAAACTATTGAAGATCAGTTGGTTCGTGCCGATTTGATCTTGACGACGGGCGGTATTTCTTACGGAAGTGGCGATACGGTCCGAGAGGTCTTGTCTGCACTTGGTACGGTTCGCTTCGATTCGGTTGCTGCATGGCCCGGTCACATCCTTGGCGTGGGAACCGTTGGCGGTGACGACCAGGGACGTGCGGGTACGCCTATTTTCTGCCTTCCCGGCGACCCGGTTTCCGCCCAAGTCTGCTTCGAGGTCTATGTGCGTCCCGCGTTGCGCCACATGCAGGGCTGGACTCTTCTCAATCGTCCCAGCGTTGAAGCGCGCGTGGATCGCTCATGGTATTCACCGCGAGGCCGTCGCGAGTTCGTGCGTGTGCGTCTAGTGGGCGAACCCCGCACGGGCTATCAGGCGAAGGTAATGGGAGCTCCTGCCTCGTTGCTTCTTTCGGCTCTGGCTGAATCGAATGCGCTTGCGGTGGTCCCCGAAGACGTGACGAATGTGCGCGTCGGCGATACTTTGCGCTGCATGGTTTTGGACTGATTGGTCACCTACTCGGAATGGGACTGCGTGAGCTTTTTGCACCCGCTGCGGTGTGGGGGCGTGACCCGTCCTTTTTCAGTGTGCGCATTGAGGATCCGGTTTCGGAAGGTTTCATTCGCGCATCGTCCTCTGTGCCCCCTGAGGTCATGACAATTCGTCCTCTTCTGGGACGCGACCATCTGCGTATTGATTCTGTACGACGTGCGAACTCCGCTTGGCTGAATCCGTGGGACGCGACCTTGCCCGAGGGGGCAGTGGAAGAACTTCCAACCCTGTGGGATTACATGCGGCGTGCAGACCGCGATCAGCGGCAGGGGCATTCTTTGATATTGATGCCCGAATTTGATGGGAAGCCGGTTGGGCAATTCACCCTTTCGCAGGTGCAATGGGGTGCAATGAGTCAAGGAATCCTTGGGTATTGGGTCGCTCAAGAGGCTGCTCATATGGGCGTCGCTTCTTTGGTTGTCGCCTACATGATGGACCTGGTCATTGGCGAACTTGGTCTGCATCGAATTGAAGTTAATGTCCGGCCAGAAAACGAGCGCTCTTTGGGTCTTTGTCGCAAGCTTGGTCTCCGCGAGGAAGGCTACCGTGAGCGCTATATGAACATCGCTGGACAGTGGGCCGACCACGTGAGTTTTGCGATGGATGCAGAGTCTCTTCCTGAAGGTGGCATGATTGCCTCCTTGTACGGTCAAAGCTTGCGCTAGTTTAACTCCCATTTATGTTGTCAATGGTGTGCATGTGACAACTGTGATTGATGTGAATTTACTGCGATATTTTTCCTCCAATGATCACAGACACGCGCCCACTATAGGACTCCGTCATGGCGCTGAGGTTTTAGCGTTAGAGGGTGGTATACGGAGGAGTTTTGGTTGCTGTGGCGGTCATCGTCACCCTTGCCACCCTCCCGTACCTTATTGCTCGCCGAAGCGCGATGATGCAATCTCGAGAGAACGATCGGTTTTCTCCCAGCTTGCGTCTCGTTGAATCGGCTAGCGTCGTACCCGTCGACGAATGCGCTGACGACTCGCCCGCGCTACTCAACGGCACCCGTCCCGTGCAACGAAGGAGCTCTCCAGTGGCACACAATGCTCCGGTCCTGACCGCAGAGGCCGCCCGCGCTCGCAGTCGCGGAGTGCGTGAGATTTCTGCACTGCGCGCCCGTCGCGCCGCCCGTTTGAGTGCCGAGGCCGCTGCTGCCCGCCGACGTGTGCTGCTCGTGGCAGTGGCTGCCCTTGCAACCCTGATCCTTGCAGGTTGTGCTGCAGCAACCTCGCTGTCATGGATGTGGCCGCTTCTTCCCTTTGCTGTTGGTGCGGCGACTCTTGTCTTCTCTCGGGCGTGTGCTATTCGTTCCCAGCGCATTGGGGAAGAGGAAGTTGCACAGCTCCACAGGCTTCGCGACCAGCTCTCCCGTTCATCTGCGTCCGCGAAGGCGTCGGATGAAGTGACCACGGTCGAAGCTGAAACTGTTCAGCCGCCTGTCTCTGATGCCTCGGAAGAGGGGCTGGAAGACGAAAGCCTGCGCGCGGATCAGGTCGCCGATGAGCCAGAGGAACTTGCTGAAGACCTTCAGGCTGAAGCGCAGGCCGCTGTCGAGGAGACTGTGGCCTCGGCTATCGAGGAAGAGATCCCCGCACCGGTGGAGCGCCGCACTTGGACGCCTGCAGCAATCCCGGCACCGACCTATGCAATGCGTGCACGACTGAGTGGACGCATCGTGCACCCCGATACCGATATTCGCGGAATCCCCAGGGTGGATGCGCGTATTCCTGCTCGCCCGATTGCCGCTGGCCCGGTGCCAAAGGACGCGCGTTCGACCGAAGAAGTCGTCGCCTACGAAGCAGTTGTCTTGGATGTCGAGGCCGCGCTGGATTCGCGTATCGCTCAGTAGTTTGGCGTGCGGAGCCTGCTGGGGCTCCGTTTGGCCAAACGGACTTCTGCCGCTATGATGGTGAGGTCCTTGGGGCTATGGCGCAGTTGGTAGCGCGTCTCGTTCGCAATGAGAAGGTCGGGG